>Ga0118677_10000460_pt1 | contig 89577 bp, 74 predicted proteins | sample AliMusrvi5mmetaG_FD_86154 | JGI IMG/M metagenome (GOLD analysis project Ga0118677, IMG submission 86154)
GTAAGATTCAAAAGATCAAGAGTATGGCCTGCGGCTTCCGGAATATCGAGCACTTCAAGACGGCCATCTACTTCCGCTGCGGAGGGCTCGATCTTTACCCATGCTGAACCCAGATGCGCCTTTTTTATAGACTGCGCCGGTCTGTGTGCCTAGTTAAATGCGCAGGGAGCGTCTTTGTGTGGACGCTCCCCGTTCCTCGGCGGGCCGTTGGACGAGCGTTCGGCAGGCGTTCCCGTCGCTGGGGATCGGGCGAATATAACTTGGTGTCCAGGGAGGTGTCCGATCCGGTGGGGAACAAACTTCCGCAAAGGTGCGCAAACGTGAACGAGCCTTTTGGTGCGGCTCAGTACGACGTCCAGGTGGTGCCTTTGGTGTCCGTATGCGTGCAGTTGACGATCACACTCCCCCAGTTCGGGTTGCCCGAAACGTCGTTGTAGCTCCATCCATTGGCGTCGGTGGCGCTGGGACTCATATCGACGGCCGAGGTGTCCGCGTGATAGTTCGGAGCCTTCGCCATCGGGAGCTCCGTCAGGTACTTGCCATTTATGGTGAGCGCGGTCATGAGCTGCGGATACTGCCCCTCCATATCAGCGTAGTAGATGCTTAAGGCGCTTCGAATGGCCCCGAGGCTCCCTTTGGTGGCCCCCTCCGAAGACTTCCTTAGCAGCGACGCGAACTTCGGTATGGCGATGGCGGCCAGGATGCCGATGATAGCGACTACAATCATAAGCTCGATGAGAGTGAATCCGGTTTTAGCGGAGGGCTTCATTTGGGCATTATAGATTATCCGTGAAGAAATCTCGGGACTTCCCATCAGGCCATTCAACTCAAAGCCGCCAACACTGCAAGGTGCGACTTGGGGTCAGTGACTGGTACGGCCAGCAAGAACACCAATGTGACAGGCTTACCGTCCGCGGGTTTAAAATCGATGGGCCGTGGCGTGTAGCGGGATAAGAATGGAATCGGGGTGCAGTAGGTCTGCAAAGGTCATCATCTATGGGTTGGGCTGTCCCCGCGTAAAGAATTATTAGGACGTTAGGGAAGTGTTGGCGGGGGGGCAGGGCGCGGCCGGGGCCCCGGACGGTTCAGAGATTGATGTCGACCTGGAGGGTGAATGTGTTCTTGCCGGCCACGGCGCGGTTGTTGTAGATGTCGTAGCCGAGGATCACGCTGGTCTTCTCCGAAAAAGCCCAGGAGAAACCCAGATTCGTGGAGCCGGCCAGAGATTGTCCACCCTGATAGTCCACGGCGAACCAGAGTTTGTCCGATATCTCCTTCATGGTGCGGTCCCAGGAGAGCAGGACCCCGTTGTTGGCCACGTGCCCCTGTTCATCGCGCAGGACGGCGCCGTTGCCGCCGTAGTAGCCAGCGGACAATCTGCCTACCTTCGGCAGGGTCCTGGCGGCCAAGCCGTAGACGATGTCCTGGTTGGTGAATCCGTTCTTGGTCCCGATGTTGTAGCCGCCGACCGCCAGCGCGGGAGACCAGTCGGCCAGGGATTTCTCCGGAGTCCCTATCTTTCCATGGAAATAGAGCGGGTTATTGTCGAGGGTCTTGTCGCCCTGATACATCAGGTCGAACCCGGTCTCCGCCTGAACCTTCTGGGTCGGCAGGACGCCGATGGTAGGCCCGATCATGGAAAGCGGGCCTTTCCTTGTTCTGTTGTTCTCGTCCTGGGTGCGTAGGTAGGCGTCGATATTGAGGTGGACGACTTTGTACGGTTGGATGTCCGTGGATGGGATCCAGATCTGTGTCGAAGGCGTGGCCCCCGCCTCGATGGGGGAGCCGAGCGCCAGAATGACGAAGAGCGTTTTCATGTTGTTCATTTTGTAATTTGACCATGTCAAGCCAGAAGCTGTCGCCCCTGCGCCGACCCATCACGGCCGGCGCAGGGGCATCAGATACATCAACTCTGGAGGTAAGCCGTTTCTCCATGCACGCTCTCGTCGAGACCCAGCTGCTCTTCCTCGGCCGAGGTCCTCACCGGGGTAATCATGTTGATGAGGAACAGCATGACGTAGGTGAACACGAAGGCATAGACGGCAGCGCCTACCACGGCGATGCCTTCCTTCAGGAAGAAGTTCACGCCGCCGTGGATGAGGCCGTCAGCTCCGTTGGCATTCACGAACTTGGTCGCGAATATCCCCAGGCAGAACACACCCAGCACTCCGCCCACCCCGTGCACTCCCCAGACGTCGAGCGCGTCGTCCCAGTTCATTTTGTTCTTAATGTTGACCGCGATGTAGCAGACCACGCTGGAGGCGATGCCGATGAGCACCGCGCTCTTGACCGTGACGTAGCCGGCCGCGGGCGTGATGGTGGCTAGGCCCGCTATGGAGCCAGTCAACAGGCCCACGAACTTGGGCTTCTTCTCGATGACCCAGGCCAGGATGAGCCAGGTGGTAGCCGCGAAAGAGGCCGCCACGTCCGTGTTGACGAAGGCCTGCGCGGTCACGGCATCGACCTTGAGCTCGCTGCCCGCGTTGAAGCCGTACCAGCCGAACCACAGCAGGCCCGTTCCGAGGGCGACGAGCGGGATGCTGTGCGCGGCGGGATCGGCGACCTTGCGTTTGCCCACGAAGAACACAGAAGCCAGGGCCGCCATGCCGGCTGAGGCGTGGACCACGATGCCGCCCGCGAAGTCGAGCACGCCGTGCTTGGCCAGAAGGCCGTTGCCCCAGACCATGTGCGCCAGCGGGAAGTAGACGAACAGCAGCCAGGCCACCAGGAAGATCAGGTAGGCCTTGAAGTTGACCCGGTTCGTGAAGGCGCCGGTGATGAGAGCCGGCGTGATCTGGGCGAACATCATCTGGTAGGCGAAGAACACGAACACCGGGATGCTGCTCACCCCGGAGAACGCCTGATTGAGGCTCATGCCACGCATGAAGGCGTTGTCGAAGTTGCCGATGATGGCTCCTTCCCCGCCACTGAAGCAGAGGGAATAGCCGCAGACGTACCAGAGTACGGTGGTGACGCCCATGGACACGAAGCTCTGGATCATGATGGCCAGGACGTTCTTGCGGCCGACGAGTCCACCGTAGAAGAACGCCAGGCCGGGAGTCATGAGCATGACCAAGCTGGTGGCTACGAGCATGAATCCAGTATTGCCGGTGTCGAACATGTCTATCCTCCTTTCCTTCCTGTGAATGACGACCCAAGGGCCGGGAAGGCCCCCATGCCAGTAGACACTAGCTAACCCGATGCGAGGCTTGAATCAGGATTTTCCTGATAAGGCCCCGCCAAATCCCTGAGGACGCATTTGTTATAATCCAATCTTCCCCATGCGCGCGACGACAAAGGCCATAGACCGTTCTCCCCTGCACGGCGAAGGCCGGCACCAGAGGAGGAGACGGATACTCCACCTCTTTCAGGAGAAGGTCAAGGATCTTGCCGCCCAGATGCTCCAGGATGATGCCAAGGACGTCGCCGCGCTCATGAGCGAAGTCGTGGCCATCCTGCCCTCGGCTTGGCAGTATCCGGAGGCGACGGCGGCCCGGATATCTTTGGGCCAGCAGGAGTTCCGCACCCAGGATTTCCAAGCCACCGCGTGGCGGCAGAGCGCCCCTTTCGCAACCAGCGACGGCAAGCGTGGCCTCATCGAGGTGGCCTACCTTAAGGAATTTCCCGAGGCGGACGAAGGCCCTTTCCTGGCGGAGGAGCGCAAGCTCATTGATTTCCTGGCCGAGATGTTCCGCGGCTTCATGGAAAGGAAGATCGCCAGGCAGGCCTTGGTTGATTCGCGCGATTCCTATCAGGAGCAGCTCCGCACCCTGGCGGCCGAGCTCTCCCTGACCCAGGAGCGAGAGCGTCGGGCCATCGCGGCCGACCTGCACGACCATATCGGCCAGACCCTCGCCACGGCCCGGATCAAGCTAGGCGCCCTGGCCGAAGCGCGGACTACGGCATCCTGGAAGCGCGGATCCGAGGAGCTCAAAGGGCTCATCGAGGAAGCCATCCGCTACACCCGGTCGCTGACCTTCGAGCTCAGTTCACCCGTCCTCTACGAACTAGGCCTCGCGCCGGCCTTGGAATCGCTGGCCGAGCGGATGCACGAGAAGCACGGCCTTGAGGTCTCAGTCACGGACGACGGCGCCGCCAAACCCATGGACGACGAGGTCAAGGTGGTCTTGTTCAAGGCGGTACGGGAGCTGCTCATGAACGTGGTCAAGCACTCCCGCGCCAGCAGGGCCAAAATCGCGCTACGCCGAGTCGACCGGGCCGTCGAGATCCTCGTGGAGGACGACGGCGTCGGCTTCGCGGCGCAGAGCGCCTGCGGTATCGGAAGTCCCGCCGGTGCCGGCCGGACGGATTTTCTTACGGCCGGCGCTGCGGCTTCGGCGCAGCGGGGGGGATTCGGTCTTTTTAGCATCCGCGAGGGACTGCGCCATTGCGGCGGGGAACTCGCAATCCGGTCCCAGACCGGCGGGGGGACCAGGGTCTTCCTGAGGGCGCCGCTTCAGGCCGTAGGCCGGAGGGTTTGAGATGGCGACGAGGCTGCTACTCTGCGACGACCACCGGATATTCCGGGAAGGGCTGAAGACGCTACTGGAGAAGAAGCCGGGATATGAGGTTATCGCCGAGGCGGCTGACGGCCCAGCGGCGGTAGCCAGTGCCCAGTCTCTAGCCCCGGACATCGTCATCATGGACATCTCCTTGCCCAATCTCAACGGCATCGAGGCCACGCGCAAGATTCTCGCTGCGCGCCCCGATGCTAAGGTCATCGTCTTGTCCATGCATTCGGACCGCCGCTTCGTCAAAGAAGCGCTGAAGGCCGGTGCCTTGGGCTACCTGCTCAAGGATTCCGCTTTCGACGAGCTCTGCACCGCCGTCAGCGCGATCATGGACGGCAAGACGTATCTTAGTCCCTCCATCGCCCATATCGTGGTGGAGGAATGTGTCGGCCGCGGCTCCCGGGCTGAGGGAGAGGCCTTCTCCGTACTCACCGAGCGCGAGCGCGAGGTGTTGCAGCTGCTCGCCGAAGGCCGTTCAACCAAGCAAATCGCCCTGCAGCTCCAGGTCAGCGTCAAGACCGTCGAAACCCACCGCCTCCAGACCATGAGGAAGCTCGACATCCACAGCATCGCGGGCTTGACCAGGTACGCGATCCAGGAAGGGCTCAGCGCCTTGTCATGAGCATCGCCCGCAAGGTGTTCTTCGTGGCCGCCAGCTTCGCGCTACCCATCATCGTGCTGGCCTTCCTAGTGGTGCGAAACATAAACGAGCACATCACCTTCGCACGTCACGAGTTGGCGGGAACCGCCTACCAACGCCCTTTGGAGGCCTTGCTTTGGGACATCCAGGATCAGCAGCGTCTTGCGCATGGCTGCCCGGGCGGCACGGACTGCTCCGGGAACATCAAGGCCCTGACCGGAACCATCCGCCAGGAGTTGGTGGCTTTACAAGCCGTGGACTGGCGCTACGGCGCCATGCTGCAGTTCACCGGCGATGGCCTGGCCAAGCGCGGCCGGCAACTCGCCACCACGGGCAATCTCCAGCGCGGCTGGGAGCAACTGGAGGTTCTCAGCGCCCAGGGGAGCTCGCCCGAGCTCGACGCGCAATACGACAAGCTGGTCGGCGCCATCCAGACCATGATCACGCACGTGGGCGACATGTCCAACCTAATCCTGGACCCGGAGCTCGACACCTTCCACCTCATCACCGACACGTTGGTGCTTCTGCCTAAGACGCAGGCGCGCCTAGCGCGCGTGACCGCCATGGGGCGCGACGTGCTGCTCCATAACCGCATATCCCCGGCGGACCGGATGGCTTTGGCCACGCAGGCGGCGTTCTTGGAGTCGGACCGCGACCAGATCAAGTCCCATCTCGACACCGCGCTCAGCGAGAACAAGAACGATTTCCACGGAGTCAGCGATTCCTTTCAGAAAAATGTTCCCATCGCTTATGAGGAGTACGAGTCGGCCGCGGACAGGCTCATCGCGCTCACCAGGCGGGCAGCCGATGCGGCCGGCCGGCCGGTGCCGATGGGCGACTATGTCTCGGCCGGAGTGAAAGCGCGGGAAGCGAGCTTCCGCCTCTGGGACGCTGCCGTTCCCGAGCTGGACCGGCTGCTCCAGGCCCGTATCGACTATTACACCAAGCGTAAGGCGGTGGCCCTTCTGCTGTCCGGCTCGACTCTGCTGCTGGCTTGCCTGCTGGCTTACTGGATTGCGGCCAGCCTCATCGACCCGCTCAATAGGCTGTCCCGCACCCTCACTCCGGGAGCCGATCTATTAGACGGCAGCGTCCAGAAGCTCTCCGAGTTCAACGAGAAGGGAGCCCATGACCTCAGATTGATGCGCATCACCTGCGACGAGCTCGACGCGCACGCGGAGAACATGCGCAAGGCGGCGCGCGAGTTGGCGAAGGTCGTCTTTGGGGACCCTTCTAGGGCAGATCGGTGAACCGAATCCGATCATAACCACTGATAGTGGGTGCCCTCTTAGGGCATACAAATTCCATAGGTGAACCAAAAGAACGCGGCCGTGAAAGCGTTCTCACGCGATCACGGCCGCAATTTCAGAGCTGGGGTGGTGGCGCCGTACCCGTATTTTCGGACGAACATCATGAGAAAACCGAAGCCTACCAGCAGCATCGCCAGGATGTGAATGGCGAAGTTGTACTGCGCCATTTGCTGCACGTCACTGACAGCGGGAGCACCCCCGACGCCGTTCGCCCAAGCAGCGGAACACAGCAGGAATAGGCTGGTAGAAACCAGCAGCCTAAGGCTAAGATGCTTTTGCATTCGATTCCCTCCTGAATATTTTCATTATCGATGGAATCTGCGCATCCGTCAATCTTTTTGCAGTCTTTACGGACCTGGGTTCCGATTCCTTTGGCGACAATGACCTTCCTGGCGTCAGTTATACTGCTTGCGACAAGGGAGCGTTAAGCATCGGCGACCTCCACTGGACAGCGGCTCTGCATGCCGCGCCTGGAGGCTTTAGCGTCATCCAGGAGAGCTACTGGACGATGAGTCGGGCGAAGGTCATCGCCGCCAGAGGAAGCCCCTGGGCAGTCCCGATAGAATCAGTATGGCCGCGCCCAGGATGGTGCCGGTGACCGGGAATGGGACGCCAGCCGCGGCCGCGCCTAGAAAGGCCTTGAAATAGGCGCCTTTCCAGCCGTCTCCGTCGCGCAGCTGGATCCTGGCCACGGCCCAGAAGGTGACGCCGAACGCGACGAGGCTCACGAGCGGGGTGAAGAGGAACTCCGTGGGCAGGTCTATGCCGAAGGCGAGCCAGTCCACGCCTAGGATGACCAGCCCGCTGAAGGGATGGAAGAAGGTGCGCTTGCGATCCTGGACCAGACGGGCCCGGGGGGGCGTTCCGCTGACTAGCTCGGCGGGCTTGTCCTCGGGCTCCGGGTCCGCCGTCATGGGGATAGTCTAGCCAATTTCCGGTGCGGTTATGTCCCGGGCTGGAGGAGGGCTTCCTGGGGTCAGGGGAGACTTTTCATGAAGATGAACCGACCCCTCGGTGCCGGCTTAGGATCGCGCCGGGACGATCGCGGCCCAGGTCAGCCTTTTTTGACCACGGCCAGTCTCAGGACCCGAAACGTCCCTGATTCCATGACGAACCGGTATTCCAGGCCGAAGCCCGGCTGCATGACGCAGCTGTATTTGGGCCGGCGGGGATCGCAGTTGGCGACCAGTTCGCCAGCCCAGAAGGCCTGCTGCTTTTGCGCGTCATACTTCAATTGGTCGATCGCGAGGATGAATGAGTAGGCTCCGGAGACGTTGCTCTTGGCGAAGTTCGCCTGCACCCCGACGTGGTCCAAGAATGGGCTGACCACCATGACCAGGCTGGGAGCGCCCTGGCAGTCATCGGGCATGGAGACCCGGCCCAGGGCCTCGGCGCGCTTGACGGTCGCTTTCTTGGAGCGCGCCATGTCGCAGACGACTCCCGGGACCGAAGGGGCCGCGGTCCTGGGGTTGAGTTGCAGGGCGGGAGCCAGGCTCGATTCCGAGCCGTCCCACTGGGCCGCGCCATTCAAGGATGCTGCAAATAGGATCACGCCGATGCGTAGGAACAGTTTGAGCGATTTTTGCATTCGTTTCTCCTGAGGCCTGAAGAATCCATTCTATCCCATATGTCTCGGCGGTCGCATAGGGCGATGGGCCCAGGGCGCGCCTATTTTCCGGCCCATGAGGAGATGGGCCCGGAGGGACGAGGATTTTGATATGCTCTGACTCTAAGCCAGAGGGATTTCCCGGCCCGGGGGCGAGGATAAATGCGGATTTTAAAATTCCGGTCTGTCGGATATCTGTGGACTGTCGCGGCGCTCGGCCTCGCAGGCTGCGTCACGGCGCCTCCGGTCAAGGAGTACGTCCCTCTGCCCGCGACGAGCCCATCGGCGGGGTCCCCGAGCCTCAAAGCCGTTGTGGCTTTGGCGGTCAACCAGTCGGTCACGCCTTCGGAATCGGAGATGAACGAAAAACTGGCCGATATCCTCCAGGAACGCAGACAATTCCTGGTCACGCCCCAGGTGACTGCCGTGACGGGCTGCGTGGTCACTCCCGAAAAAATCACCGAGATCCTCGTCAAAGAACTGACGGTCTCCGGAGCTTTTGTCTCGGCGGAGGGCGAGGGCGCAGGCCCAGCCGATGTGCTTGTGAAGCCCATCCTGAAAAACTGTGTCTTTTCGATCATCGGCGCCAACATCCACAATGTTTTTGACTTCGAGATGCAGGTGCAGGTGCTCAAACGTGGCAAGCCGGTCATGGATAAGACGTACACCCAGCGCTGGCAGGCGCTGGAAATGGGAGACATTTTCAACCAGCTCTTCCAGGAGCGTTTGCCCCCGGTGATGAAGCAGGTCCGAGACGACATCGTCGCCAGCCTGGCTCGCTGACTCGCGCGTGGGCGCGGCTGATAGGGATCGTCGAAGAGAGCGCTCCTATCCGCTCGGCGGTGGTAGTGGAATTTCTTGTCTTCTATTCGGGACATAACATAAAATTGGATTGCCTCACGAGGGGGACCGGATGACAGGGAAGACCGCTGCAAGATTCCAGGATGAGTGGCTGGTCCGCGTCGTTGCGGACCTGCCGGGGGTGGGGGCCTCAGCCGTGGAGGCCGCCCGCGCGCTAGGCAAGCCCTTCCTCAGTCACGCCCTCATCGACGATGGCACGCTGAGCCGCGAACGTCTAGCCGAGGCGGTGCAGCACTCGCTGCGCCTGCAGACCGTCAAGCCCGCGACAGATCGGATCGGCAAGATGGCTCTCAACCTCGTCACCGAGAAAACCTGCCGGCGCTATCATGTGGTGCCGCTGAACCTGGAGGGCGAGACGCTGGAGCTGGCCATGGCCAATCCCCTCGACCTCGTGGCCCAGTCGGACATCGAGGCGCTCACCGGCCGTACGGTGCTCCCCCGCTTCGCCCTGCCCAACGAGATATCGACCTGCCTGGATGATATCTTCAGCCAGGATGCCGTGATCTTTGAGCTCCTGGAGAAGATCGGCACCGATGAGGAGGTGGAGGTCCTAGGCGACATGCCGGGGGGCGAGACCGGCAGCGAAGAAGTCGGCTCCCCGGTCATCCAGCTGGTCAACTCCATCCTGGCCCAAGCCGTGCATCGCAAGGCCTCCGACATCCACATCGAGCATGAGGAGCGCAGTAGCCACGTCCGCTTCCGCATCGACGGAGAGCTCAAGAACATCATGGCCCTCCCCCGCCATCTGGGCACCGGCCCGATGGTCTCGCGCATCAAGATCATGTCGAACCTGGACCCGGCCAACCACATGCGCCCGCAGGACGGCCGCACCAAGATCCGCCTGGGCGCGGCGGAGATCGGCCTGCGGGTCTCGGTCCTGCCCACCGCCTACGGCGAGAAGGTGGTCATGCGCTTACTCGACAAGCGCGTGGCCCAGGTCCCGTTCGAGAAGCTGGGCTTCGCCCCGGAGACCGTGCGGGAGCTCGAGCGCTGCCTCGACGCCACGCAGGGCATCCTGCTGGTCACGGGCCCCACCGGTTCCGGCAAGACCACGACACTCTACTCGGTGCTCAACAAGCGCCGCGGCGAAGCCACGAACATCGTGACCGCGGAAGACCCCATCGAATACAAGCTGGAAGGCATCAACCAGGTCCAGGTCAACGAGAAGCAGGGGCTGGGCTTCGCCATGGTCCTGCGCTCGGTGCTGCGCCAGGACCCGGACGTCATCATGGTCGGCGAGATCCGCGACCAGGAGACGGCTGACATCGCCTTCCAGGCCGCCATGACCGGCCACCTGGTCTTCTCCACGCTGCACACCAACGACACGGTCTCGACCATCTCGCGGCTCGCGGACATGGGCGTGGAGCGCTTCAAGATCGCCCCCGGCCTGCTCGCCATCACCGCCCAGCGCCTCGTGCGCCGCATCTGCGTCTCCTGCCGCGAGCCGGTGCCGGAGGAGGCTATGGACCGCTCCGTCGTCAGGGCCATGCGGGAGTACGGCCTGCCGGTGCGCTCCTGGAAGGGGGCGGGCTGCAAGGACTGCGACGGCTCCGGCTACAAGGGTCGCGTCGCCATCGTCGAGCTGCTGGTCTGCGACCAGCCCATCAAGGACCTCATCAGCAGCGGGGCGGCTGAGGCCGTCATCCGCGAGAACGCGGAGCGCTCCGGCAGCCTGCGCACGCTGACCCGCGACGCGCTCTGGCAGCTCTCGGAGGCGACCACGGACCAATCCGAGGTCCTGCCCTATCTGCGCATCAAGGACGAGCTCGCCGCCACGGCCGCCGCGCCGGCCCCGGCCCCAACGCAGGCGTCAGCCCCGGTCGCTGCGGGGGCCGCGCCGCAGAAGCCCGGGGGCAAGCCGGTGGTCCTGGTCGCTGACGACGATCCCATCATGCGCCTGCTGGCACGTAAGGCTCTGGAGGGCCAGGGCTTCGAGGTCCGCGAGGCGGCCGACGGCGAAGAGGCGCTCACCCGCATCTCCGAGGCGGCGCCCGACCTGCTCCTGCTCGACCTAGACATGCCCAAGCTCACCGGCTTCGACGTCATCAAAGGCGTCCGCCAGACTTTAGGCCTCTCGGGCCTGCCCATCATCATGATCACCGCCCAGGCGGAGGACCTGTCCCAGGAGTTGGCGCTCTCTTTGGGCGCCGACGACTACATCATCAAGCCGTTCAAGCCCGCCCTCGTGACGGCCCGCATCAAGGCGGCGCTGCGCCGGGCGGGCCGGCAGATCTAGGAGGCGATATGGCCAAGAGCGTCATGCCGACGCAGTTCCTGCCCGCCGAGAGGGCGACGGCCGAGGAGCTCAAGCGCCAGATGGATCTGATTCAGGCCTCCACGGTCCTGCCGGAGCTCCTCGACGCCATGGCGTGCTTCGCCCTCATCCTCAACAAGCAACGCCAGGCCGTGTTCGTGAACAAGGCCTTCCAGTCCTTCGTGCGCGAGCATGAGCCTCAGCCCCGGCCGCATCTTGGTCAGCGTACCGGAGAGTCCCTCGGCTGCGCCCACTCCGAAAGCACCCCGGGCGGCTGCGGCACGACGGAGTTCTGCCGGGTCTGCGGAGCGGCCCAGGCGATCGCCGCGGCTGTCGCGGGCCAAGCCTCGGTCCAGGAATGCCGCCTTCAAGCCCGGGTCTCGGGCGAGGACCTCGACCTGCTGGTCCGCAGCACCCCGTTCAGGGTCGGAGAAGAGGGGTTCGTCATCTTCGCGGCCGTGGACATCAGCCATGAGAAGCGCCGCCGCGCTCTGGAGCGCATCTTCTTGCACGACGTCACCAACACGGCGGGCGGCATCCAGGGTCTGGCCAGCATCATGGCGGAGGTCGAGCCCGATGTGGCGATCCATGATTTCGCCCCCAAGGTGAAGAAGGCTTCGGATAAGTTGCTCGACGAGATCAGTTCCCAGAGGGACCTGTCCTCAGCCGAATCCGGCGAGCTCAAGACCAAGGCCTCGGCGGTCAACAGCAAGGGCCTGCTGGAGGATCTGGCCGTGCTCTACTCCCACCATCAGGTCGGAAAGGACCGCAAGGTCGTCCTGGCTCCGGACTGCCAGGATGTCGCGCTGACCACGGACCGCATCCTGCTGCTGCGCGTGCTGGGAAACCTCATCAAGAACGCGCTGGAGGCCTCGCCTTCCGGTTCCGAGATCCGGGTCTCCAGCCGCCGCGAGGGCGACCGGGCCGTCTTTACGGTCCACAATCCCACGGTCATGCCGCGCGAGGTCCAGCTCCAGGTCTTCCAGCGGTCCTTTTCCACTAAGGGCAGCGACCGCGGCCTGGGGACCTACAGCATCCGCCTGCTGACCGAGCGCTACCTCAAGGGCCAGGTCTCGTTCGCTTCGTCTCCTGAGGCCGGGACGGTGTTCACCGCGGTCTATCCGCTCCTGCTGGGGTGATCCGATGCGTCCGGCTGCGGCTTTTCCCCGGCGGCCTACGCGATTGTGTATAATAATGATTAATGGCCATCAATAAGGAGACGATCCAGCGCCTCGTCGCCGTCCAGGAGCAGGACGCGATCATCGACGGACTGCAGAAGGAGATGGACCGCGTCCCCCGTGAGATCGCGGCTCTCCAGGCGGGGCTGGAGTCGGCCAAGGCCAAGCTGGCCGAGGCCAAGGCCCGGATCATCGGCTGCGAGAAGAAGAAGAAGGAGAAGGAGCTCGAACTGGCGGCTAAGGAAGAGGCCATCCGCAAGCACACCATGGAGCTCAACCAGGTCAAGACCAACGATGCGTTCAAGGCACTGCAGAACGAGATCGAGCAGGCCAAGACCGCGGGCTCCCAGATCGAGACCGACATCCTCGAGTTCATGGAAGGCATCGACGGCGGCCGTAAGGAGGAGAAGTCCGCGGCCGCGGAGCTCAAGGCCGCCGAGGACAAGGCCAAGGGCGAGATCGGGGTCCTGGAGAAAGAGCTGGCCGAGTTCAAGGCCAAGCACGACGCTCAGAAGTCCGTCCGGGATGAGGCCGCGGCCCTGGTCCCGCCCGACATGATGCGCGTCTACAGCCACGCGCGCATGCGCGGCAAGCTCGACGCCATCGTCCCCGTCGACGGCGGCAACTGCAGCGCCTGCCGCATCAACTTGGCGCCGCAGATGATCGTCGAGGTGACCAAGGCCAAGGCCCTGGTGGTCTGCGAGAGCTGCCAGCGCATCCTTTACAAGCCGGAACCTGCCGCGAAAGCGGCCCCCTAGACGATTTCAGGACAGCCGGAGGGCCGCTCCGTCTTTGTGGGCGGGGAGGAACCTCCGGACTCCATAGAGCGCGACGCCCGTCGAAAGGCGGGGCCGTGAGGACGCAAGGCTTCACGGACGGAAAGTGCCACAGAGACATACCGCCCTCATCGCGAGATGGGGGTAAGGGTGAAAAGGCGAGGTAAGAGCTCACCGCCCAGGCCGCGAGGTCTGGGGTCCAGGCAAACCCCGTCGGGAGCAAGGCAGATGGGCGGCCAGCGCGGCTCGCGCGTCCTCCGCAAGGAGGGGCTTCCCGGTAGCCGCATCAGAGAAATGGCCCTCCAGTCTCCCCGTGAGGGGGGATGGACAGAATCCGGGGTACAGGCTGTCCTGAACCAGCCCAGACAGCGAAAGCTGTCTGGGCTGGCGCTTTTTAGAGGCCATTGACCAGGGCCGCCCAAAAAAGGCCTAATGGCATCATGAAACGCCGAGCGATATTTCTCCTTTTAGTCCTCCTCTCCGCAAGCCTTTCCGCGGCCGCATCGGAGCCGCTCCAAGTCGTGGCTAAGACCCCGTCCGGTCCCACCCAGTCGCGCCACGCCTCCGAGACCGTGACCGCTACCTTCAACCGTCCCATGGTGGCCTTGAACGCCCCGGCGGAAGCCGGGAAGTCCTGCCCAATCCGGATCGAGCCTTCGGTCAAGGGCCGCTGCCGCTGGCAGGGCACGCAGGTCCTGTCCTTCGAGCCGGACCAGCCCTTGCCTGCGGCCACGGAGTTCCGCGCGACCATCCCGGCCGGGACCAAGTCGCAGGTCGGCGGCGAGGCCCTCGCCGCCGAGGTGAGCTGGACCTTCGAGTCCCTGCGGCCCGCGGTGAAGGACAGCCGGCCGCGCCATGACGAGAGGTGGATCGATCCCAAGGCCGAGCTTTTCGTGCACTTCAACATGGAGATGGACCCGCGGACGGCGCGCGACTCCCTGCGGCTCGAGGAGCGGGACCTGGGCGGCGCCTTGCTGGGCGAGGTCGCCATCGGCGTGCGCCGGGCCAAGCCCGCGGAACTCAAGGCCGCCTGGCCTTGGGACGAGTACGGCGACGCTCCCAGCACGGCCAACGTCCTCGCGGTCAAGCCCGCGCGGCTCTTGCCCGACCGCTCCTACCGCCTGCGCCTGCGCGAAGGCCTGCGCGCCGCCGAGGGAAAGCTGGGTCTGGCCGCGGAGCGCGACATCACCTTCGAGACCGCGTACACGTTCCGGATCGCGGAGTACCCGTCCAAGGCCTGCCTGCCGGCGGGATTCCAGATGGGCTTCAGCAACCCCGTGCGTACCAAGGACCTCCTGGCGCACATGAGCGTGGAGCCCTCCACCGCCATGCCCGAACTCTCCGACGGGCAGGGGGAGCAGACCGGCTCACAGGACCGCGAGGCCCGCCTGGTCCGGCACTATTTGCCCGACATCGCCTACCGCCCCGACACGCTCTACGCCTTCAAGATCGACCGCGGCCTGAAGGACGTGTTCGGAAATCCCCTCGGCTCGGACGTGCGCTTCACTTTAGAGACGGGCGGCTATTGCCCGAAGCTGCGCATGCCCTCGGGCTTCGGCATGCTCGAGAGCTACTTGCCGCCGCGCCATCCGGTGGACGCGGTCAACGTCCAGCAGGAGCCCTTGGAGAAGGCCTATATCCCGGAGGCGGGGTTCGTGCCGTTCTACCAGGGGGAGAAGTGGAACTGCGAGAAATCCCAGTCGCCGCGGGGCAGCCAGACCAAGCTCTGGGACCTGACCGTCAAGCGCAACGCCCGCTTGCGTACTTTTATCGATATGGGAGGGCTGTTCCCTCCCGCCGCGCGCGGCGGCGTGGTCTTCGCCCAGGTCCAAGAGCCGGGAGGATGCTGGCTCAAGGCCGTCGACGATGTCACCCGCATCGGCCTCACGGTCAAGGATTCCCCGGACTCCGTCTTCATCTGGACCACCTTCCTGCGCACCGGGGCGCCCTATGGCCGCGTGGCCGTGGACATCCGCGGCGACGACAACAAAGTCCTCTGGCAAGGCGTCACCGACGCGCAGGGGTTCGCCCGGGCCCCGGGTTGGCAGCGCCTGGGCCTCAAGGATTGGAAGCGCTGGCAAAGGCCGCGGCTGTGGGTCTTCGCGCGCGACGCGGCCGGCCTGACCGTCATGGCCACCGACTGGCACGGCGGGGTCAGCCCCTGGCGCTTCGATATCCCCACGGACCCCAACCCCAGGCCCAAGCGCTTCGCCGGATCAATGTTTACGGAGCGCGGCGTGTATCGGCCGGGCGAGACCGTGCACTTGAAGGGCATCCTCCGCCGCCTGGAGGGCGGCGATTGGGTCCCCCTGGGCGCGCGAGCCGATGATCCGCGCGTCCTGAGTCTCACGGTGAGCGACTCCCGGGACGCCGTGGTGGTCAAGGCCACGGTCCCGGTCTCGGGCTATTCCGCCTTCGACTACGCCCTGGCACTGCGCGACGGTGCGCCTACCGGCAACTGGAGCGTGAGCGTGACCGAGCCGTCCGAGGCGGACCTCGCTGTGGTGAAGCCCGCCGAGCCGGATGAGGAGGGCGAGGGCGAGAGCTCGGGGGGCCGCGAGAAGTTCATCCAGCTCGCGCAGAGCTTCCGGGTCGAGGCCTTCAAGCCCGCCACTTTCGAGGTGAAGGTCGCGCCGGGACGCTCCTCTTACCTGGCCCGCGACACCTACACGGCCGTGGTGGACGGCTGGTATCTCTTCGGCGCGCCCATGCCCGAGGCCCCCACGGACTGGACCTTGCGCCTGGAGCCCTCCGGTTACGAGCCTCCGGGCTACGAGGACTTCGATTTTTCTCCGGGCTGGTGGCGCCATGAGGCGCGCACCGGACGGGTCGTAGCCTCGGGCGCGGGCGCGCTCGACGGCCAAGGCCAGCTGCGGGTCCGGGCCTTTTTGGACCCGGCCGGGGCCAACGGTCCGCTGGCCGCGGTCCTGGAGGCCGGCGTGTCGAGCCCGGAGCGCCAAAGGCTCTTCGGCCGGGCCACGGCCATGGTGCATCCGGCCGAGCTCTACTTCGGCATCAAGCCCAAGAGCTTCTTCGCGGCGACAGGCAAGGACTGGTCCGCGGAGGTGGTGGCCGTGCGTCCGGACGGGACCCCGGTGCGGGGACTCGTTGCCGGATACCAGCTCGTGCGCCGCGATTGGCTCAGCGTCCAGCGCGCCGGCGTGGCCGGCCGCCTGGAATGGGTCACGGAGCAGCGCGACACGCCGGTGGCGACCGGGACCTGGACTACCGACGGCTCCACCCACACCTGGACCACGGCGGTGGCGCAGCCGGGGGAGTATTTCCTGAGCGTGTCGGGGCAGGACGAGCAGGGCCGTCCGGCCGAGGCCGCGGTCTGCTTCTACGCGACCGGCGCGGGCGCGGCCTGGTGGTCGCGCTCGGACAACGACGTCATCGAGCTGGTGGCGGACAAGAAGCTCTACCATCCGGGCGAGACCGCGCGCATCCTCGTCAAGTCGCCCTACCCGCATTCACGCGCCCTGGTGACCGTGGAGCGCGAAGGCGTGATGGCGCACTGGCTGACGCAGCTCGACGGCGGGGCGGGCTTCGTGGAGGTGCCCCTGAGCGACCGGCACGTGCCCAACGTGTTCGTGGGCGTCATGCTGGTGCAGGGCCGCTCCGGCGAGGCCAAATACGCGGAGGACGGCTCCGACCTGGCCAAGCCGCAGGTGAAGTTCGGCTACGTGGACCTCTCGGTGGACCCCGGCGGGCGGCGGCTCAAGGTGACGGCCGCCAGTGACCGGTCGGAGTACCGGCCGCGCGACACGGTGACGGTGTCTCTGCGCGCGGCGGACGAGACGGGCCGGGCCGCGGCCGGAGCCGAGCTCACGGTCTTCGCCGTGGACGAGGGCGTGCTGGCCTTGACCGGGTATCAGACCCCGGACGCGTTCTCGGATTTCTATGGGAACCGCCCGCTCCTGGTGGGCACGGCGGACTCGCGGCTCTACGTCATCGGGCAGAGGAGTTTCGGCGAGAAGGGCGAGAACCGGGGCGGCGGCGGGGGCAAGGGCGCGGGGCTGGAAGGCATCGACCTGCGCTCGCTCTTCGTGCCGACCGCGTACTGGGCCCCGTCGGTGGTCGCGGGACCTGACGGCCGGGCCCAAGTGAGCTTCAGCCTGCCCGACAACCTCTCGCGCTTCCGCGTCATGGCCGTGGCGCAGGCGGGCCGTCGCTTCGGCTCGGGAGACTCGCGCTTCACGGTCAAGAAGCCTTTGCTGCTCCGGCCGAGCCTGCCCAGATTGGCCCGGGCCGGGGACGCTTTCGACGCGGGCGCGGTGGTGCACAACTACACCACGGCCGCGGCCACGGTCACGGTGGAGATGGTATTGACCGGCGACGCGATGGCCGCAGACGGCGCGCCGCGGCGCGAGGTCCTGGTCGAGGCGGGGCAGGCCGTGGAGACGCTATGGAAATGCCGGGCCGTCAAGCCCGGGGCGGCGGTGTTCCGCTTCAAGGCCGCCGCGGGCGGCGAGACGGACGGCCTGGAGTGGACCGTGCCGGTGCGCGCGCCGGAGCGGCTGGAGACGGTGGCGACCACGGGAGTGGTGGAGAACGAGGCGCGGGTCGAGGAAATCGCCAAGCCCAAGGACAGCGCGCCGGGCGTGGGCGCGGTCCAGGTCGCTCTATCGCCCACGGCCCTGGCCGGACTGCAGGCGGGCGCGCGCTTCCTGTTGGAATACCCTTATGGCTGTCTGGAGCAGAGGCTTTCGCGAATGCTGCCAGTCATCACGGGCGCGGACCTGACCGCAACCTTCGGGTTGGGCACGGTGGGTGACCTCAAGGCCAAGGTGCAGAGCGGACTGGACCATCTCTCCGACTTCCAGGCGCCTTCGGGCGGCTTCGCGTATTGGCCGAACCCGCACCGCGCCGATCCTTATATCACCGCTTATGCCTTGGAGGTCGCGGTCTTGGCGGCCAAGGAAGGCTATCGTCTTCCGGCCGAAGTCCTGGCTAAGGCGGTGGGTTGGCTCAAGACGACCCTGGCCGGCAAGGACGATTGGGCCTATCCGTACAACGAGAGCGAGGAGTACGCCTCCCGGGCCTACGCGGTCTATGCTTTGGCGCTGCACCACGAGCCTATGCCGGGGTATTTCCAGCAGCTCTTCCAGAAGCGGGACCAGATCCCGTTCCTGGCCAAGGCGTACCTGCTCAAGGCCGCGCCGTTGGTCTCCAAGGATCAGGCGGCCGGCAAGATCCTGGCCGCGGACCTGCTCAACCAGGCGCGTCTGGCGCCGAGGTCCCTGCACTTCGAGGAGCCTTCGGAGACGCGCATGCCTTGGGTGCACGAGTCTACGGTGAAGGCGACGGCGGTGAGCTTGCAGGCTCTGCTCGAGGCCCAGGGGGGCTTCCCGGGCGACGAGAAAGCGGTCTCCTGGCTGGTCGGGGAGCGCAAGGTCCAGGGCCGCTGGCGCACGACGCAGGAGAACGCGGCGAGTCTGCGGGCTTTGCAGGACTTCTACCGCCGCTACGAGAAAGAGGCGCCGGCCTTCACGGCCGACCTGTCCCTGGAGGGCGGGAGGTCCTTGTGGAGCGAGAAGTTCCTGGGCCGCACGCTCCTGGCGCGCAGCCAAGACTTCAAGCCGGAGGCGGTTTTCGGGTCCGGCGACAAGGCGCGGCTGCGTTTCTCGCGCGCGGGCCAGGGGCGGCTTTACTACACCTTAGCCGAGACTTACGCGCCGGCGGGTTTCGACCGGGCGGCGTCCGAGGGTTTCGAGATCGAGAAGTCGGTGACGCCGCTTTACGGTCCGGCGCTCAAGGCCGGCGGCCGGGCCGTGGTGACGCTCACGGTCAAGACCAAGCAGGACCGGACCTTCGTGGCGGTGGAGGACCCTTTGCCTGCGGGCTTCGAGATCGTGGACCCGAGCTTCGGAGTGGAGAGCCATGAGGACGCCCGGGCTTTGGCGGAGCAGGGCGCCCGGGGCGAGTATTGGGGAGGCTTTGAGCGCAGCGAGAACTATGACGACCGGATCCAGATCTTCGCGGATCTCCTCTCCGCGGGGGAGCATAAGTATTCGTATCTGGTGCAGGCCACGACGCCCGGGGTCTTCCACTGGCCGGCGGCGACCGTGGAGCAGATGTACGAGCCGGAGGTGTTCGGGCGGACGGCGTCGCGGTCGGTGAGTATCGAGAAGTAGGAGCTACCAGCTCGGGGCCTGGCTGCGGAAGGCGGGCCGGGTCTGCAGCAGGGAGTGGATGTTCATGGTCAGGAGCCCGGTGTTGACGGGCTTGGCGTAGAAGCCCTTGACGTTGGGCTCCTGCTTGATCATCTGCTCGGTCTCGCGGTTGGACATCTTCCCAGTGATGATGAAGACGGGGACATCTCCGGCGTCGTTGGCCTGGAGGATGCGCAGGAGCTCGAGGCCTTGGATCTTGGGGAGCTTGAGGTCGAGAAGGATGAGGCTCGGGCGGAGTTTCAAGATCTTCTGCAGGGCGTCTTGCCCATCGGAGGCGGTCTCGAGCTGGAAGCCTTCCTTCCGGAGCAGGACCTCGAGGCAGGCGATGATGTCGGGCTCGTCGTCAACGATGAGGATGCGCTTCTCCGCGGCGGAGGTCAGGGCGCCTGCTTCAGGGACCATACGATTATGACACCATTTTGGGAGGAGGCCTTCAAGGGCGAGACCCGGGCCATCGCCAGTCTTTCCGTCCTGGCCTTTTGTCTGCTGGCGCCGCTGTCTCTCCACGCCGGTCCACCCTACGTCACGGACGACCCCGAACCAGTCCGATATAAACACTGGGAACTCTACCTCGCCTCCCAACTTTCCCACGACGAAGCGCGCTGGTCCGGAACCCTTCCCCATGCTGAGGTCAACTACGGCGCTGCGCCGGATCTCCAGCTCCATATCATCGCGCCTTTTTCCTTCATAAGGCCCGCCGGAGGCTCCTTCCACTACGGCAACGGGACCATGGAGCTCGGCGCCAAATACCGCTTCATCCCGGAGACCGATTCGCGGCCCCAAGTCGGGACCTTCCCTTTGGTCGAAGCCCCGATCGGCGACCGCGCCAAAGGCCTTGGCACCATCAACACTCCCGTCTTCCTCCCCATCTGGCTCCAGAAGACCATGGGCAAATGGCAGGGCTACGGCGGCGGCGGGTACTGGTTCAACCCCGGCGCCGGGAACCGCGGCTTTCTGCAGGCCGGCTGGCAGGCCCAGTACAATATCGACGAGCGCTGGTCGCCCGGCGCCGAGATCTTCTACATGAGCCCCCAGACCGATGACGGTTCGGCCCGGGTGTCCTTCAACCTCGGCCTGATCGTCAACATCACGGGCCGGCACCACATCCTCGCCAGCCTCGGCCGCGACCTCCACGGCCCCGGGCTCACGCAAAGCTACCTTGCCTATCAATTGACCTTTGGCCCCAAGTCATGAAAGCCAGCCCAGCCTGCATCCCGCTCATGCTCGCGGCGCTGCTGACGGCCTCAGCCTGCACCGCTTCGGCCGCGGCCGCCGCCGGGCCGTCGGTGGAGATCACGGACCGCTATGGCCGCGCCTTGCGCATGCTCCTCTCGCTCGACGAGACCGTCAACAAGCCCGTGCCCCTGGAGGACGTGTCGCCCTGGCTGGTCCTGGCCACCTTGGCCGCGGAGGACCGCAGGTTCTTCACCCACCTCGGCGTGGACTTCGAAGCCCTGGCGCGCGCTTTGTGGCAGAACGCCCGGGCCGGGCGCACCGTTTCCGGCGGCTCCACCATCAGCGAACAGCTCGTGCGCGCCCTGAACCCCCGGCCCCGCAACTTCGCCGGCAAGCTCGCCGAGGCTTTCCAGGCCCTGGTCATGGAGCGGCGGCTCGACAAGAAGACCATCCTGGAAGGCTATCTCAACAACGTCTCGTACGGCGGCCGCCTGAGAGGGGCCGAAGCCGCAGCCTGGTCCTATTTCGGCGTTCCGGCCCGGGACCTCTCCTTGGGGCAGGCCGCGCTGCTGGCCGGCATCCCGAAGTCTCCCAGGCGCTACGACCCCAGGAAGCACCTGGACCAGGCCTTGAGCCGGCAGAGGCGCGTGCTGGGCCGCATGCAGGAGTGGGGCTGGCTCGACTCCGGGGCGCTCGCGCTGGCCTCGGCCGAGAGGATCCAGGTCCAGGCCGAGGACCGCCGGCTGCGGGCGGCGCACTTCACCGAATTCGTGCGCGGGCGCAGCGGCGCCGGCGGTATCGGAAGTTCCGCCGGCGCCAGCCGGCTGCGCACCACTTTGGACGCCGACCTGCAGGAGAGTTTCGAGAAGCTCCTGGCCGAGCATTTGGAGCGCCTGGCCAGGTACCGGGTCTCCAACGGCGCGCTCGTGGCTTTGGACAACGTCTCCGGCGAGGTCCTGGCTTGGGTGGGTTCGGCCGATTACTTCGACGCCGAACACCAGGGCGCGGTGGATGGGGTCACGGCTTTGCGCCAGCCCGGCTCGGCGTTGAAGCCCTTCGCTTACGGCTTGGCACTGGCCCGCGGGCTCAAGGCCTCGGACCTGCTCCTGGACACGCCGACTTATTATCCCGACGGCTTCACGCCCAAGAACTACGACGAGACCTTCCACGGCCCGGTGCGCGCGCGGGAAGCCTTAGCCTGCTCCTATAATATCCCGGCGGTGCGCGTGGTCGCCGAGCTCGGCGTGGCGCGGCTCTTGGAAGGCCTGCGGCGCTTCGGCGTGGAGTCTTTGCGGGAAAGCCCCGAGCATTACGGCTTGGGCCTGGTGCTGGGCAACGGCGAAGTGACGCTCCTGGAGCTCGCCAATGCCTATGCCGCTTTGGCGCGCGGCGGGGTCTGGATGCCTTGGGCCGTGCTGAAGGAGGAGTCCAGGCCGGCCGCGGCCCGCCGGTCGCTGGACCGCGAGTCCGCCTATATTGTGACCGATATCCTATCGGATAATTCGGCGCGCGCCTCGGCTTTCGGCCTCAACTCGCCTTTCCACGTGCCCTTCCCCTTCGCAGCCAAGACCGGGACCACCAAAGATTATCGCGACAACTGGGCTTTGGGCTATACCCCGGGCTGGACCGTGGGCGTCTGGGTGGGGAACTTCGACGGCAAGCCTATGCGGCGCGTCTCTGGAATATCCGGCGCCGGGCCTATCCTGCACGACGCGGCCGAGGAGATGGAGCGCCGCTTCGGCTCGAGGCCATTTCCCCGGCCGGCCGGAATACGCGAGATCGAGGTCTGTCCGGACTCGGGCGATCTCCCCGGCCCCTGGTGTCCGTCGCGGATGCGCGAGGTCTTTTCCGTGCGCAACCTGCCGCAGAAGGTCTGTGCCCTGCACCGCGCGCCGCAGGACGCCTCGGCCCCGGCGCGGACGTCCTTGGTTGTGGATTTCCCCAAGCCCGGCGATGTCTTCAAGCTCGACCCGACGGCGGCGCTCGCTTCCCAGGCCATCCGCCTGCGCGCTGTGGGGGGCGATGAGTCCTCGGTGTGGACCGTGGATGGCCGGGAACTTCCGGATCGGGGAGTCTCGGTCTGGTGGCGGCTGGTCGCGGGCAGACATCGGGTGAGCGTCTCTGTCAAGCGCGGGGATCGGATCCTGCGCTCTTCCCGAGTGACCTTCCTCGTAGCCCCGTAGTTCGATAAAAAGCGGTCCCGCCATTCCTATATATAGGGGCGTTTAGCCTCGGCCTGGGTATAAATTCCCCACGAATGAAGCGCAATCATATACGGAAGCGCTTGGCATATGAGTTGCATGGCTTAAGAAGGGACAGTGTTTTTGTTCGATCCTATCAGCCGGCAACAGTCTGTATTGCGGCTAAATGGCGGAGGCACACTATGAGTCTGCAGGCTCCCAAGATGGTGGATGAGATACTCAAGAGCCATCCCGGCTCCCAGCGGGATCATCTGATTCCCATACTGCAAGAGGTCCAGGCCAAACTGGGCTTCCTATCCGAGGACGCGGTGGTCCGCATCGGCAGGCACATGCGCATCCCGGCCAGCAAGATCTACGGCGTGGCGACCTTCTACAACCAGTTCCGGTTCACGCCCAAAGGGAAGTTCCACATCATGCTCTGCCGCGGCACCGCCTGCCACGTCAAAGGCTCCGCCAAGACGCTCGAGACCCTGACCAAGGCGCTGCGCATCGAGCCGGGCCAGACCACTCGCGACGGCCTGTTCAGCATCGAGGTTGTGGCCTGCCTGGGCGCCTGCGCCCTGTCGCCGGCCATCACCATCAACGGCGAGTTCTTCCCGAGGGTGTCGCAGACCAAGCTCGCCACGCTCCTCGACGACTGCCGCAAACAGGCCGCCCCGCCGGCCCCGTCCAAGAAAAAGGAGAAAGCGTCATGATGAGATTTGTCGACGAAAAGCAGCTGGCGACTTATCGCGAGGGCCTCAAGGCCGCGCATGATCCGTCCCAGACCCGCATCTGCGTCTGCGGCGGCACGGGCTGCAACGCCCAAGGCTCCATAGACCTGGTCGCGGCGCTCAACGCCGCGGTCAAGAAGCACAAGCTGGCAGGCAAGGTCCAGGTCAAGGTGACCGGCTGCCACGGCTTCTGCGAGCGGGGCCCCATCGTCGTGGTGCGGCCCGAGAACACCTTCTACGTGCAGGTCAAGGCCGCGGACGCCGATGAACTGGTGCGCGTCACCTGCGTGGAGAAAGGCATCGTGGAGCGCCTGCAGTACACCGACCCGGCCACGGGCCAGCGCATCCTGCGCGAGCAGGACGTGCCGTTCTACAAGAAGCAGATGCGCGTCATCCTGGGCTCCAACGGGCACCTCGACCCCACCTCCATCGACGACTACATCCTCAACGGCGGCTACGCCGCCTTGGCCAAGGTGCTCAAGGGCATGACCCCCGAGGCCGTCATCGACGAGGTCAAGCGCGCCGGCCTGCGCGGGCGCGGCGGCGCGGGCTTCCCCACCGGCCGCAAATGGGAGCTCTGTCGCAAATCCCCGGGCGACACCAAATACATCATCTGCAACGCCGACGAGGGTGACCCGGGCGCGTACATGAACCGCTCCGAGATCGAGGGCAACCCCCACCTCATGATCGAGGGCATGATGATCGGCGGCTACGCCATCGGCGCGAGCAAGGCCTATATCTACTGCCGCGCCGAGTACCCCTTGGCCATCGAGCAGCTCACCAAGGCCCTGGCGCAGATGCGCGAGTGCGGCCTGCTCGGCGAGAACATCCTGGGCAGCGGCTTCGCCTTCGACATCATCATCAAGATGGGCGCCGGTGCCTTCGTCTGCGGCGAGGAGACGGCGCTGATGCACAGCATCGAGGGCAAACGCGGCATGCCGAGCCCGCGCCCGCCGTTCCCGGCGCAGTCCGGCGTCTTCGGCAAGCCCTCCAACATCAATAACGTGGAGACCTGGTGCAACGTGCCGCTCATCCTCTCCCGCGGCGCGGCCTGGTTCTCCGGCATCGGCAGCGAGAAGTCCAAGGGCACCAAGGTCTTCTCCTTGGTCGGCTGCGTCAACAACATCGGCCTGGTCGAGGTCCCCTTCGGAACCTCGCTGCGCGAGATCGTCAACGACATCGGCGGCGGCGTGCCGCGCGGCAAGAAGTTCAAGGCCGCGCAGATGGGCGGCCCCTCGGGCGGCTGCATCCCGGCCAGCCAGATGGACGTCAAGATCGACTACGAGTCCCTGCAGTCGCTGGGCGCGATCGTCGGCTCCGGCGGCCTGGTCGTGATGGACGAGAGCACCTGCATGGTGGACCTCGCGAAGTTCTTCATGGAGTTCATCCAGAACGAGAGCTGCGGCAAGTGCATCCCCTGCCGCGAGGGCACGCGCCGCATGCTGGAGATCCTCAAGGCCATCACCCGCCCGCGCCGCAAGGAGAACGGGCAGGACGCGCTGCTGCGCTTCCAGGGCATCCTGAACCTGGAGAAGCTGGCCAAGACCATCAAGGAGACCTCTCTCTGCGGTCTGGGCCAGACCGCGCCCAACCCGGTCCTGAGCACGCTGCGCTGGTTTCGGGACGAGTACGAGGCGCACATCTACGAGAGGCGCTGCCCCGCGGGCGCCTGCCGGGAGCTGGTGGGAGCGCCCTGCGCCAACACCTGCCCCGTCGACACCGAGGTCTGGCGCTACGTGGCCCACGTGGCCCGGGGCGAGTACGACGAGGCCTACCGCGTGGTGCGGCAGGCCAACCCCCTGCCCATCAGCTGCGCGCGGGTCTGCCATCACCCCTGCGAGGCCATGTGCCGCTGCGGCACGACCGGCGGCGAGCCCATCGCGGTCCGGGCGCTCAAGCGCTTCCTGGTCGACAACGTGGCCCCCTCCGCCTACAAGCCGGTGGTGCGCGAGGCTCCCAAGGGCGCCAAGCGCGTCGCGGTCATCGGCGGTGGACCCTCCGGGCTCAGCGCCGCCCATGGGCTCTCGCTGCTCGGCCACAAGGTGACCGTCTTCGAGCGGGAGAAGAAGGCCGGCGGCATGCTGGTCTGCGCCATCCCCGAGTACCGCCTGCCCCGCGAGAACCTGGCCCGCGAGGTCAAGAGCCTGCTCAATAAGAACATGGAGATCCGCACCGGCAAGGCCCTGGGCAGGGACTTCACCGTGGACAGCCTCCTCAAGGAAGGCTTCGACGCCGTGTATATAGCCATCGGGTCGCATTCCAGCCGCAAGCTGGGTCTGCCGGGCGAGGACGCCAAGGGCATCATGCACGGCGTCGACTTCCTCAAGTCCTACAACCTCAAGGGCGCAGAGCTGGCCTCCGGCCGGGTCGGCATCGTGGGCGGCGGTAACTCCGCCATCGACGCGGCCCGGGTCGCCATCCGGCAGAAGGCGGTCGAGTCGGTGACGGTCTTCTACCGCCGATCCCTCAGCGAGATGCCGGCGTACAAGGAGGAGGTCGCTGCGGCGGCCGAGGAAGGTGTGAAGTTCGTCCCGCTCGTGGCGCCGGTCCAGATCATAGCCGAAGGCGGCAGGCTGGCGCAGGTCGAGTTCGTGCGCAACAAGATGGGCGCCAAGGACGCCAGCGGCCGGCAGGGCACGGTCACCGTGTCCTGCTCCGAGCACCAGGTGCCTCTGGACACGCTCATCATCGCCATCAGCGAGAGCCCGGACCTTTCCGGTCTCGGCAAGATGAACGCCTCCAAACGGGGCGGGGTCGCCACGGATGCGGGCACCATGCAGACCTCCGTGAAGGGTGTCTTCGCGGGCGGAGACGCGGTGCGCGGTCCCAACACGGTGATCGAGGCCATCGCCGACGGCAAGCGGGCCGCGGCCATGATGGACCGCTACTTGACGGGCCGGCAGCTGGCGACCATCGCGAAGGTCCGCCTGCCCAGCGTCTACGTCGAGCCGGTGGAGGTCCCCGAAGGCGAGGGCGCGCCGGAGCGGGTCAAGTCCCCGCATCTCGCCGCGAAGGCGCGCCGGAAGAACCACTGCGAAGTGGAATTGGGCATCAGCGAAACCGCCGCCAAGGCCGAGGCCTGCCGGTGCCTGCGCTGCGACCTGGAGTTCACGCAGAAGGCTTGAAGGGAGACCATGATGAAAATCGAAGTCAACGGACGCGAAGTCAAGGCCGAGTCGGGCGACACCATCCTCGATTCCCTGTCCCGGGAAGGGATCGCCGTGCCGACCCTCTGCCACATGAAGGGCATGACCCCCACGGGAGCCTGCCGGATCTGCGTCGTGGAAGTGGCCGGCGCGCCGGGACTGGTGCCGGCCTGTTCGTTCCCCGCGGCGGAAGGCATGCGCATCCAGACGCATTCCCCGCGCGTCTTGGATGCCCGCCGCACCATCGTGGAGCTCCTGCTGAGCAGCCATCCGGACGACTGCCTCTACTGCGGCAAGAGCGGCAAGTGCGACCTGCAGTCCCTGTCCCAGGAGCTGGGCGTCAGCCAGCGGCGCTACGGGGGCGGCAAGTCGGTCAAGGAGATGGACCTGTCCAGCCCGTCCATCGTCCGGGACCCCGCCAAGTGCATCCTCTGCGGCCGCTGTGTCCGGGTCTGCGAGGAGGTCCAGGGCGTCAGCGCCATCGACTTCGTGGGCCGGGGCAGCCGCACCATGGTCGCCACCGCCTTCGACAGAGGGCTCAACGTCTCGAGCTGCGTGAATTGCGGGCAGTGCATCGTGGTCTGCCCCACCGGGGCCCTGGTCGAGCAGTCCAGCGTGGATAAGGTCGTAGCGGCCCTGGCCGACCCCGACAAATACGTCGTGGTGCAGCACGCCCCCGCCGTGTCGGTCAGTCTGGCCGAAGAGTTCGGCTTCAAGCCCGGCAAGGACATCGACGGGCAGATGGTGGCGGCGATGCGCAGGCTCGGCTTCAAGAGGGTCTTCGACACCTCCTTCACCGCCGACCTCACCATCATGGAGGAGGGCTCCGAGCTGGTCCAGCGGGTCACCACCGGCGGCGTCCTGCCCATGATCACCAGCTGCTCGCCGGGCTGGATCAAGTTCGTGGAGCAGTTCTATCCGGAGCTGCTGCCCAACGTGTCCACCTGCAAGAGCCCCCAGCAGATGATGGGAGCCCTGATCAAGAGCTTCTTCGCGGAGCGCGAAAAGCTCGACCCCAAGAAGATTGTCAGCGTCAGCGTCATGCCTTGCACGGCCAAGAAGTTCGAGTGCGGCCGCGAGGAGATGGGACGGGACTACACCCCGGACGTGGACTATGTGCTCACCACCCGCGAGCTCGGGCACCTCATCAAGCGCTTCGGCATCGACATCTCGGCGCTCAAGCCCGACACCGCGGACACGCCGTTCGGAGAAAGGACCACCGCGGGCAAGATATTCGGCGCCAGCGGCGGGGTGATGGAGGCGGCGATCCGCTCGGCGTATACCTTGATTACCGGCAAGGAGCTGGAGAAGCTCGACGTGCCCGCCGTGCGCGGTCTCGATGGGGTCAAGGAGACCTCGGTCAGGATCGGGGACCTGGAGGTCAAGGCCGCCGTGGCCAGCGGGCTGGGCAACGCGCGCAAGCTGATGGACCAGCTCCGCTCCGGGCGCAAAGACCTGCACTTCATCGAAATCATGACCTGCCCCGGCGGCTGCATCGCCGGCGGCGGCCAACCCACGGGCATGGACCCGGACGCGGTCAAGGCGCGCATGAAGGCCCTCTACGACCTCGACGGGTCGGAGAAGGTGCGCGTCAGCCATCACAACAAGCACGTGGAGCGGCTCTATAAGGAGTTCCTCGGCAAGCCTCTGGGCCATAAGAGCCACGAGCTGCTGCATACCCATTATCACGAACGCAAGGTGGTGCTATGAAGAAGAAGACGAACATCCTGGTCGTCGACGACGACAGCGACATCCTGAACCAGATCTCCACGGTCCTGACCGACGCGGGCTACGCGGTGGTCGCGGCCGAAGGGGAAGCCCAGGCCGAGGAGCGCCTGATCGACGCCAAGCCGGACCTGGCCATCGTGGACGTGATGATGGAGCACCAGGACTCCGGGTTCATGCTGAGCGCCAAGATCAAGAAGCTCTATCCCGACACGCCGGTGATCATCCTGACCTCGGTCTCGTCCGTGACCGGATTCAAGTTCCCTTTGGAGGCCGGCGGGGAGAAGCCCTGGATCAAGGCGGACAGCTTCCTCAACAAGCCGGTCCGCGGGGAGCTGCTGCGCAGCGAGGTCAAGCGGCTGCTGGCGGCCTGTCCGGTCCGGGCTTAGGGCCGCGGGGCGAGCCCAGGAGCAGTCATGCACGTCGGCGACCAGCCGTTGGTGAGCACGATCAAAGAGAAGTGCCGCATGTGCTACACCTGCGTGCGCGAGTGCCCGGCCAAGGCTATCCAGGTCAGCGGCGGGCAGGCCCAGGTCCTCTCCGAGCGCTGCATCGGCTGCGGCAACTGCATCCTGGTCTGCGCCATGAAGGCCAAGCTGGTCTATGATTCCACCGGCAAGGTGCGGGAACTGCTCTCCGGAGGCAAGTCCGTCGCCGCCATCATCGCCCCCAGCTACCCCGCCGAGTTCTCGGACCTCCCGGCCGAGCGTCTAGTGGGCGCGCTGCGGCGCCTGGGCTTCGCATCGGTCCACGAAGTGAGCTTCGGGGCGGACCTGGTGGCCCGCGAATACGCCCGCGTGCTGGCAGCCACCGATGACCGCTATATCGCCACCACCTGCCCTGCGGTCGTGGCCTATGTCGAGAAATACGTGCCCGAGCTCACCTCCGCCCTCTGCCCGGTGGTTTCCCCCATGATCGCGACCGCCCGGGTCGTGCGCGCCCTGCGCGGCAGCGCCGTCCCCGTCGTCTTCATCGGGCCGTGCGTGGCCAAGAAGGGCGAGGCGGAGTCCGCCGAGTTCCGCGGCGAGATCGAAGCGGTCATGACTTTCCGGGAGCTGCGCGGGATGTTCGAGTCGGCCGGCATCGACGTGGAGAAGGCCGATGGGGTCCAGTTCGACCCGCCGCGCGGCGGGGCGGGCGGTCTGTTCCCGGTCTCGCGCGGGCTGCTGCAGGCCGCCGGACTGACGGAAGACCTGATGCGCGGGGACCTGGTCGTGGCCGATGAGCAGGGCGGCATGTGGCGCACCATCCGCGAGTTCCAGAAGGACCCCGGAGAGGTGCGCCTGCTCGAAGTCCTCTCCTGCCACGGCTGCGTGATGGGGCCGGGCTTCACCCAGGAGGAGACCGTCTTCACCCGCCAGCGCCGCGTGGCCCGCAACCTCCAGCGCCAGCTGGCCAGCGTCGACCCCCGCACGCACGCCCGCGACCTGAAGCGTCTCCGCAAGGTCGCTCTTGGCCGCGGCTTCCAGCCCGCGGACCAGCAGCTCGAACAGCCGTCCGAAGACGAGATGAAGGGGATCCTCCTGAGGATGGGCAAGCAAGGCCCCCAGGATGAACTCAACTGCGGGGCCTGCGGCTACCAGACCTGCCGGGACCATTCGGTGGCGGTGTTCCGGCGGCTCGCGGAGCCGGAGATGTGCCTGCCCTTCACCATCGAGCAGCTGCGGACCACGGTGAGCAAGCTGGAGCAATCCCATGAGGACCTGACCGTCGCGCGAGAGGCCCTCACGCAATCCGAGCGTCTGGCCAGCATGGGGCAGATCGCGGCTGGGATCGCCCATGAGGTCAACAACCCGCTGGGCGTGGTGCTGATCTACGCGAACCTCCTGCTGGAGCGGGTCGACGGGCGCCACGATTTCCGCTCCGACCTGAGCGCCATCGCCGAGCATGCCGACCGCTGCAAGAAGATCGTCGCGGGCCTGCTGAACTTCGCCCGTCAGAACAAGGTGTTCCGCCAGAGCGTCGACGTCCGGGACCTGGTGGCGAAGTCCGTCACCTCCGCGCGCCTGCGGCCGGGCGTGCGAGTGGTGACCCGCGTGGAGCTCCAGCAGCCGGTGATCGAGGCCGACCCCGACCAGATGATCCAGGTCCTGAGCAACCTCTTCACCAACGCCGACGCCGCCATGCCGGAGGGGGGCTGCCTGACCGTGCGGATCCTAGGATCGGAGGAGGACGTCTCCTTCGAGGTCTCGGATACGGGCGTCGGCATCGCGCCGCAGAACCTGCGCAAGGTGTTCGAGCCCTTTTTTACCACCAAGCAGGTCGGCAAGGGGACGGGGCTGGGGCTCGCCGTCGTGCACGGCATCGTCAAGATGCACGGCGGGCGCATCGAGGTCCGCTCCAACGTCGATCCCGCCGCCGGTCCCACCGGGACGACCTTCATCGTCACGGTCCCCCGGGGCGAGGACTCGGGCGAGGCGGCGGCGCTGGAGCGCGGGGAAGAGGCGGGGAGGCTGGGATGAGCGGTGCCGAGCCGTCCCTGCGGGTCCTGGTCGTCGACGACGAGGAGGCGCTGGGCATCGGGGTGCGTCGGGTCCTGGAGCCTTTCCGCGTGCCGACGAGCGACGCGCACGCGGAGGCCGCCCTGGAGGTGCGCATCGCGAAGTCCGGCGAAGAGGGGCTCGCGGTCCTCAAGGACTTCCCGGCCGACCTGGTGCTCCTCGACTACAAGCTCCCGGGCATGAACGGGATCGAGGTCCTCCGGCGGCTGCCTCAGAACGGCCGCGGACCCATGGTCATCATGATCACGGCGTACGCCTCCCTCGAGACGGCGGTGAAGGCGACCAAGATGGGGTCCTACGATTTCCTGGCCAAGCCCTTCACCCCCGAGGAGCTGCGCTACGCGGTGCGCAAGGCCGCGGAGCACATCCTCCTGCGGCGGCACGCTGAAAAACTAGCTTCGGAGCGGCGGCGCATCCGCTTCGAGTTCCTCTCCGTCCTGGCGCACGAGCTCAAGGCGCCGCTGGACGCCGTCGAGGGCTACCTGGACCTCCTGGTGGAGAAGGTCCCGGGACCGCCGGCCCAGATGCTGGGCCGCTGCCAGGAGCGGATCACGGGCATGAAGAAGCTGATCCTCGACCTGCTCGACCTGACCCGCATCGAGTCGGGAGAGAAGAACCGAGACCTCCGGCGCGTCGACCTGGTCGCCGTCCTGCGGCGCGGCGTGGAGACCCAACTGCCCCGGGCCGGCAAGAAGGAGGTCCGCATCGAGGTGGACGCGCCGCCTGCGCTGGAGTTTTTGGCCGACGAAGGCGAGATGGAGATCGTCTTCAACAACCTGCTCTCCAACGCCGTCAAGTACAACAGGCCGGGAGGCCGGGTCGCGGTCGCTCTGCGCGGCGGTCCGGACGGAGTGGAGCTGAGCGTGGCGGATACGGGCATCGGGATCGCGGAGGAGGACCAGCGCAAGCTCTTCAAGGAGTTCGTGCGCATCCGGAACTCCGAGACCGCGGGCATCCCGGGCAGCGGCCTGGGCTTGTCGACGGTGCGGAAATTAGCGATGCTCTACGGCGGGGATGTGGCGGTCGAGAGTCTCTCTGGGAAGGGAGCCACGTTCACCGTCCATATGCGTGAAGCGGTCCCCGCGCCGGTCGCGGGCGCGAAGGTTTAGGAGGAGGAGCTATGGCCAAGATACTGATCGTGGACGATGACCAGGATGTGGTGAACGTGACGTCCGTCTTCCTGCGCGAGGGCGGGCATGAGGTCGAGGCCGAGCTGGACGCCAAGAAGGCCTTGGCCCGGATCGAGGCGGTCCGGCCCGCCCTGCTGGTGCTCGACGTCATGTTCCCCGACGATTCGACCGCGGGGTTCCAGCTGGCCCGGGAGATCCGGCAGAAGCACAAGGACCTGCCCATCATCATGGTGACCTCGGTCAACGCCTCCTCGACCGTGCGCTTCGGCAAGAGGGACATCGACCCCGACTGGCTGCCCATCAGCGAGTTCGTCGAGAAGCCGATCAAGAGGCAGGCCTTGCTCGAGCTCGTCGCCAAGCTCACGAAGATCAAGGCCGCCTGAGCCGCCGCCGGGCTCAGTCCGGATCCGGCTCGGCGATGCCGTAGCGCCGGATCTTGGCGCGCAAGGTCTTGCGGTCGACGCCGAGCAGCTGCGCGGCCCGGCTGCGGTGCCCGTCCACATGACGGAGCACGCGCATGATGTGCGCCTTCTCGACGTCTTCCAGCGTCCCGGCCGGCGGCGTCCCGGCGGCTTCGGGGCCCGCGGCCCGGGCGGCCTTGAAGGGGAAATCCCAGGGCTCGATGGTCTGCCCGTCGCAGAGAATGACGGCCCGCTCGATCACGTTCTCCAGCTCGCGGATGTTCCCCGGCCAGCTGTAGTCCAGCAGCAGGCGCATGGCCGCCGGCGAGACGGCGCGGACGGAGCGTTTGCGCTTGCGGTTGTAGTCCTTGAGGAAGTGGTCGACCAGCATCGGGATGTCGTCCTTGCGCTCACGCAGGGGAGGCAGGTCGATGTTCACCACGTTGATGCGGTAGTAGAGGTCGTCCCGGAAGCTCCGGGCCTCGACGGCCTTGCGCAGGTCCTGGTTGGTGGCCGCGATGATGCGCGCGTCGAAGGCGATGCTCCGCGTGTCTCCGACCCGGCAGAACTCCCGTTCCTGCAGGGCTCGCAGCAGCTTGGCCTGCGACTCCGGCCCGATGTTGCCGATCTCGTCGAAGAACACGGACCCGCCGTCGGACATCTCCAGCTTGCCCCGCTTGTTGGCGACCGCGTCGGTGAAAGCCCCCTTGACGTGCCCGAAGAGCTCGCTCTCGAAGAGCGTCGGGACCAGGCTCCCGCAATCCACGGCGATGAACGGTCCGTCTTTGCGGGGGCTCGAGCGGTGGATGGCCTGGGCGATCAGCTCCTTGCCGGTCCCGCTCTCTCCGGTGATGAGTACGGTCGAGTCGGTGGGGGCGACCTTGGAGATGACGTTGAGGATGCTGCGCATCCCCGCGTTGGGCCCCAGGACGAACTCGGTCTCGCGCAGGCCCTGGAGCTCTCCGCGCAGGGAGAAGTTCTCCGTGACCAGCCGGCGCCGCTCCAGCGCGCGGTTGGCGATGGCCAGCAGCTCGTCCGGGGTGAACGGTTTGGGCAGGAGGTCGTAGGCTCCCAGCTTCATGGCCTCGACCGCGGCGGCGACCGTGGCGTGGCCGGTGATGATGATGACGATGGTCTCGGGCGCGACCTGCTTGATGCGGTCGAGCACCTCCATCCCGGTCAAGCCGGGCATCTTGAGGTCCAGCATCACCAGGTCGAAGTTGTGCTCGCCCAGCAGGCGCAGGCCCGCGGTCCCATCGGACTCCGTATGCACCTCGTGGCCCTGGCGGGTGAGGACCTGCCGGCAGGAGTCCCGCATCACCTCCTCGTCGTCGATCACCAGAATGGATGATTTTTTCATGCTCCCCTCACTGGCAGCAGGATGCTGACCACCGTGCCCTGGCCGGGCCGGCTGCGGATGCGCAGGCTGCCGGAATGCTTCTCGATGATGCCGTAGCTCACGGCCAGCCCCAGCCCTACGCCCTTGCCCACCTCCTTGGTGGTGAAGAACGGCTCGAAGACCCTGGCGAGCACCTCGGGGGGCATGCCGCAGCCGCTGTCCCGGATCCGGACCTGCACCGCCGCGCCCTCCCGGACCGTGCGGGTGGACACGATGATGGCTCCCTGCTGGTCCTCCATGGCCTCGGCCGCGTTGAAGATGACATTGAGCAGGACCTGCTGGATCTTGCCGCGGTCGAGGCGGATGCGGGGGGCGTCGGGCGCGAAACGTTTGATGACGCGGATGCTGCGGAATGATTTCTGGGTGCCGGCCAGCTCCAGGGACTGCGCGATCAGGGCATGGAGGTCCGCATCCTCGACCTGGAGTTCTCCCTGGCGCGCGAAATCCAGCAGGGAGCGCACGATGTCCCGGCAGCGGGCGGTCTCCTGGGCGATCTTCTTGAGATTGGGGCGGCGCGGGTCGCCCTCGGGGGTGTCGTCGAGCAGGAGGTGGCTGTAGACGAGGACCCCGCCGAGCGGGTTGTTGATCTCGTGCGCGATGCCCGCGGCCAGTTGCCCCACCATGGCCAGGCGTTCGGAGGCGGCGATGTGGTGCTCGGCCTCCCTCTTGACCTTGAGGTCGTTGCGCTGGATGTTGCGCGCCATGCTGTCGAAGGCGGTGCCCAGGTCGCCGAACTCATCCCCCGCGGGCAGCCGCGTGCGGGCGGATAGGTCCCCGGCGGCCAGGCGCCGGGCCGCGCCGGTCAGAGTCCGCAGGGGCTTGACGATGCGCCGGGACAGCGCGTAGCCGACCAGAAGCGCCGCGGCCATGCCGCAGGTCACGAAGGCCAGGAAGACGAAGAGGATCAGCTTGTGCTCGTCCGTGTAGCGGCTTTCCAGGACGCCGACGAACAGCGAGCCGAGGGGGCGGCCCTCGAAATCGCGGATGGTCTCGTGGGCCGTGATGTACCAGGTCCCCAGCGCATAGGCCCTTTCGGCCTGCGGGGAGTCCTGGGTCGGAGCCATCTTGAGGGCCAGGTCGGTCCCGCGCGTGCCGACCGCCCTCTGCCCTCCGGCGTCCCGTAGGGTCGTGGCGACGCGGACGTCGTCCTGGAACAAAGTGACGACTCCGACGTCGCGGCCGCGCCGCTGGAGGCCTTGATAGAGCATGCGCATGATCTGGTCCACCAGGGCGGTGTCGCGGCTGAGCAGCTTGCCTCCGAACAGGTAGGCCTGGGCCCTGCCGTTGGGGCCGCGCACCGGAGCGATCGAGGCCAGCATGAGTCCGGAGTCTATCGTGAGCAGCGAGGTCTCCTTGGCCCGCGGGCTGGCTTGGAGGGGGATGGCGGCCCGGCGGGAGAGCTCTTGGCCGAAGCGCTCCAGATCATGGTGCGAAACCAGGATGGTCGATGACAGCACCCGCGGTTCGCGGACCACCGAGCGGAACATGGGATTGTCCAGTCTGGACACGCCATCCGGCCCCAGCAGCGTCAGGACGTCGAGGCCTTCACTGTCCTGTATCCGGCGCAGCTCGTTGTTATCGATATGGGCGGGTCCATGGCTGGCGCAGGCGCAGCGCGCGGTTAGGAGGCGCACGGTCCTCTCGACGTCCTGCAGCGACTGGCCATAGACGGCATGGGCGGTGTTGAGGTCCATGCGGACCATCGTGAACATCTCATCAAGAAGCAGGCCGGAGATCATGTGCACCCCAGCCGCTGCTGATATTATTCCGCTGAGGAACATGACTGAAACCAGGTTGATGGTCAGTTTGGAACTGAATTTGCTGCCCATGTTGGGAATTATTGTATCACTTAATGGGGCATATTTACTCAAAATACTGTTTAAATTCACTTTGTATAGGTTGGCAATAAAATTGCATAATATAAAATGAAGACACCCTATGCCACGCGCCAGAATCCTTATAATCGACGATGACCCGGACTTCTCCTCGATCATCAAGACCACCCTGGAGTCGCGCGGGTATTCAGCGGCTGTCTGCTCTGAGCCGGCGAAATGTGAGCCGATCCTGGCTGAGTTCGCCCCGGACCTGCTCATCCTCGATCTGATGATGGGAGGCCGCATGGAGGGCGCCCTGCTGGCCCGGAGGCTCAAGGGCGACGGCGGGGCTGGACGGGACATCCCGATACTCATGCTGACCGGGGTGAGGCAGCAGACCGGATTCTTCTGGCTGGGCGACCCGCGGGACCCCGTCCATCTGCCGGTCGAAGAGGTCATGGAAAAGCCGGTGAAGCCGGCGGATCTGGCGCAGAAGGTGGAGGGGCTGTTGGCCCGGAAAGGCGGCGGCAAGGCGGGGCGCCGACGCACTTTGCTGATCATCGATGACAATCCGACCATGCGGGCGGCGTGCCTGGAGGTCCTGTCGCGGGTCCCGGAGTACGTCGTGGCGGTGGCTCAGGACGGGGTCTCCGGGCTCGAGATGGTGGGCCGCTATGAGCCGGACGTCCTGCTGGTGGATCTGCTCATGCCCGGGATGGACGGCGTGGACGTGATCCGGAGGGTCCAACGGGAGGCTCCGGGGATGCCCGTGATCGGCATCACCGGCGACGGCATCGCCGCCGCGGCCGCGGAGCGTCGGCTGGAGAGGCGGATCCAGTGGCTGCTCAAGCCCTTCACTCCGGCGGAGCTGCGTGAGGCCGTGCGGCAGGCCATCGAGAGCCCGGTCGCGGGTCAGGGGAGCCTGGTATGAACCACATCCCGCGCCTCTCGCATCGGGCGGTGGTGCGCCAGCAGGGCCGGTTCCTCCTGGCCCATCGCGCGCAGACCCTCGAGCTGGACGGACCCTCCTTCAAAGACCTCCTGCGCCGCGTGGAGAGGGACGCCCTGTTCTGCCATCTCCTGGACGCCGGATCGCCGGGCGGTTCCTTGATCCGGCGGCGGGCCCTGGCTCGGATGCGCGGCTTCTCCTCGGCGGCGTCCGGCGACCTGGATCAGGTCTCGGCCGGGCCGGCCGGCTTCGACCTCGGAGGGACGCTCGCCGCCCATGCGGAGGGAGTCGAGGCCCTGCGCCGGTTGGGGGTCGAACGGGCCAAGCTGCTCTTCGGGAGCGATGATCTCGGCGAACGCAGGCGCAGCCTCCGGGCCTGGGGGCTCGGCGAAGAGGACTCCGATCTCGTGCAGGCCCTCATTGAGCACCTGTCCGTCTTCGGCGCGATGAGCGCCATGGATGAGGCGGTCCTGATCCCCGGCGCCCCCGACGCAATCGTGGCGCGGCTGGAGCCGGACCCATCCGGCAGCTTCGTCATCGTCCCGCTCGTCTCCTATTTCCGCACGGAGCGCTACGTCATCGACTACGAGCGCATCGCGCAGGCGCGCCGTCAGGGGCTTTTCTCGGAGGCTGAATCCAAGAGGCTGCCGTCCCTTCTGGGGGAGGTCGAGTCCATCAACTACCGGGGCGACACCCTGCACCAGATCCTCTGCGGCTTGGCGGACGCCCAAGCCCGGTTCCTGCGCAGCGGACGCGAGGAGGACATCGCGCCCCTGACCCAGCTCGCCCTGGCGCAAGCCCTCGGAGCCCATCCCAGCGCCGTGTGCCGCGCCGTGTCCGGCCGGAGCATCCTGACCCCCTGGGGCGAGGAGCGTCCGTTGTCGGCGTTCTTCCCGGGCCGGCGGGGAAGCAACTCGCGGGCGGTCGCCGCCATCCTCTCCTCCGAGCCGCGGCTCTCCGACCGGGAGGTCGCCCGGCGGGTGAGCGAGCGCTTCGGAGTCCGCATCTCCAGGCGCTCGGCCACCCTTTACCGCCGCGGCTTGTCCATCCCGAACAGCTATCGCCGCCGCGTCGCGGCGGCATGAATATGTCAGAGCCAAAAGAACATCCGGTGGCGAAGGCCGTCCGCGAGACCGCGGGGGTCGTGTTGGCCGAGTGCTATCAGTGCGGCAAGTGCACGGCCGGCTGCCCCATGGCCCGCTATATGGACCTCTCGCCCAATCAGGTCATGCGCCTGGCCCAGGCCGGCGACGCGGCCGCGCTGGAGCGCCTGCTCGGCAGCGAGGCCCTCTGGTACTGCGCGGGATGTCTGACCTGCGCGCAGCGCTGTCCGCGCCAGCTCGATCCGGCCGCGGTCATGGACGTGCTGCGGGAGATGGCGCACCGCCAGGGGAAGATCCCGGCCGCGGCGCGCAAGATCCTGGCGTTCCATAAAGCCTTCCTGGCCACGGTGGAGTGGGGCGGCCGCATGGCTGAGATCCCCCTGGTGATGCGCTATAAGATGAACTCGCTGGATCTTTTCAGCGATGCCCTCCTCGGCCCGGCCATGCTGGCCAAGCGCAAGCTCCCGTTGCTGCCCCACCGCATCCGCGGCCGCGGCGAGGTCCGGCGCATCTTCGAGAAATGCCGCAAGGGGACCCGTCCATGAAGACCCTCGGATACTATCCCGGCTGTTCGCTCAGCGGCGGCGGCATCGAGCTCGACCTCTCGGTGCGGGCCTTGGCCAAAACGGCGGGCGTGGATTTGCGCGAGATCGAGGATTGGAACTGCTGCGGCGCCAGCGCCGCGCACAGCCTTGACCACTCCTTGGCCGTGGCCCTGCCCTTCCGCGTCCTGGCCCTGGCCGAGTCCCAGGGCTTAGCCGAGGTGCTCGCGCCCTGCGCCGCCTGCTTCTCCCGCCTGAAAGGCACTCAGGTGCGGCTGGCGCGTAATCCCGAACTGAACCGGCGCATGGCTGAGCTCGTGGAGCGCCCCTACCAAGGCGGCGTGCGCATCCTCAACATCAACGAGTTCATCGCCGCCTTGCTCAAGGACGGGCTGGCGGAGAAGCTCACGCGCAAGCTTGGCCTGAAGGCCGTGGCCTACTACGGCTGCCTGCTCAGCCGCGGCGAAGACATCGTGACGGGCGACGACGCCGAGGATCCCCAGGGCATGGAGGCGGCGCTGCGCGCCGCGGGCTGCGAAGTCCTGTCCTGGAACGCCTCCAACGAGTGCTGCGGCGGCGGCTTCAGCATGTCCAAGACCGGCTCGGTGCTCGATCTTTCGCAGGCCATCTTGGACGAGGCCCGGGCCGCCGGAGCCGACCTGGTCGTGACGGGATGTCCCATGTGCCACAGCAACCTGGACATGCGCCAGTTGGAGCTGGTCAAGCGCCGCCGCGTGCCGGGCGCGCTGCCCATCCTATACCTGAGCGAACTGCTCGGTCTGGCCGCGGGCCTGGAGCCCGGAGCGCTGGGCCTGGACCGCCACTTCATCGAGTCCCGCCAGCTCGTCCGGGGAGGTGCCTGATGGCACGCATCGGGGTCTTCATCTGCCACTGCGGCGAGAACATCGGCCGGACCGTGGACTGTCCCGCGGTCGCGGCCGCCGCCGCCAGGATGCCGGGCGTGGTCCACAGTGTGGACTACAAGTACATGTGCTCGGACCCGGGCCAGCAGATGATCAAGAAAGCCATCGTCGAGAAGAAGCTCACCGGCGTGGTGGTCGGGGCCTGCAGCCCCCGGATGCACGAGCGCACCTTCCGCGCGGCGGCGGCCGAGGCGGGCTTGAACCCTTTCCTCCTGGAGATGGCCAACCTCCGGGAGCACTGCTCCTGGGTGCACTCCGACCAGGCGGCGGCCACGCAGAAGGCCATCGACCTGGTCCGCGTCATGGTCGCCAAGGCGCGGCGCGACCGCGCCCTGCGTCCCATCCGGGTCCCCGTGGAGCCCACGGCGCTGGTCGTGGGCGGCGGCATCGCCGGCATCCAGGCGGCCCTGGACATCGCGGCGGGCGGCAAGAAGGTCGTGCTTGTGGAGCGCGGCCCCTCCATCGGCGGCCACATGGCGCGCTTGAGCGAGACCTTCCCCACCCTCGACTGCAGCCAGTGCATCCTCACCCCGCGCATGGTCGAGGCCGCCAGCCACCCCAACATCACCTTGATGACCTACAGCGAGGTGGAGTCCGTCGAGGGCTTCGTCGGAAACTTCACGGTCACGGTCCGGCGCAAGGCGCGCTACGTGGACCCGGCCAAGTGCACGGGCTGCGGGGACTGCTTCAACAAGTGTCCGCTCAAGAAGATCCCCAATGAGTTCGATGCCGGCCTGGGCATGCGCCGGGCCATCTACGTCCCCTTCCCTCAGGCGGTCCCCAACAAGCCCGTCATCGACGCGGCGCACTGCACCATGCTCCAGAAGGGCAAGTGCGGCTTGTGCGCCAAGGTCTGCCCGCGCGGCGCCATCGACTACAAGGATCAGGACCGCCTGGAGAAGATCAAGGTCGGCGCGGTCGTGCTGGCCACGGGATTCCAGCTCTGGGACCACGCGGCCTATGGCGAGTACGGCGGCGGCCGCTACCAGGACGTCATCGACGGTTTCGCCTTCGAACGCCTGGCCTCGGCCAGCGGCCCCACCGGCGGGCGCATCAAGCGCCCCAGCGACGGGGTGGAGCCCAAGACCGTGGTCTTCCTGTCCTGCTGCGGCAGCCGCGACGACAAGGCGGGCAAGAAGTACTGCTCCAAGATCTGCTGCATGTACACGGCCAAGCACGCGATGCTGTATCGGCACAAGGTTCACGACGGCCGGGCGGTGGTCTTCTACATGGACGTGCGCGCCGCGGGCAAGGGCTATGAGGAGTTCGTGCGCCGCGCCATCGAGGCCGACGGCGCCGAGTACGTGCGCGGCCGGGTCAGCCGCATCACCCGGCGTAAGGACGGCACGCTGGTGGTGCGCGGCGCCGACACTCTGGCCGGCCGGCCCGTCACCATCGAGGCCGATCTTGTGGTCCTGGCCGACGCCGTGGTCCCGCGGTCCGGATCGGAGAAGCTCGCCCAGCTCTTCGGCGTGGGCTACGACCAGGACGGCTTCTACAGCGAAGCCCACCCCAAGCTCCGGCCCGTGGAGACCGCGGCAGCGGGCGTGTTCCTGGCCGGCGCCTGCCAGGCGCCCAAGGACATCCCGGAATCCGTGTCCCAGGCTTCGGCCTCGGCCGCCAAGGTCCTCGGCCTGTTCGCCAAGCCCGAGCTCGAGCGCGAGCCGATCATCGCGCGGGTCAACCGCACGACCTGCGCGCACTGCCGCGCCTGCATCTCCGCCTGCCCTTACGGGGCCACCAGGGACTTCGACGTGCTCGACCGCGCGGGCAAGGTCCTGCGCACCGTGGCCGAGGTCAACGAGGGGCTCTGCCAGGGCTGCGGGACCTGCGCCGCCGTGTGCCGGTCCCACAGCGTGGACCTCGATGGCTTCACCGGCGAGCAGATCCACGCGGAGCTCAGCGCCCTTCTATGAAGACCGAAACCTCAGCCGTCCCCGCAGCCACGGCTTTCGAGCCGCGCATCACGGCCTTCGTGTGCAACTGGTGTACCTACGCCGGCGCCGACCTGGCCGGGACGAGCCGCCTCCAGTACGCCCCGAACATGCGCATCATCAAGCTCCCCTGCACCGGCCGCATCGACCCGCTCTTCGTGCTCAAGGCCTTCGAGGACGGGGCGGACGCGGTGCTCGTCAGCGGCTGCCATCCCGGAGACTGCCACTACACCAGCGGCAACTACCATGCCCGCCGGCGCTGGACGCTGTTCCGCAAGCTGTTGGCGCTGACCGGCATCGGCGACGACCGGCTCTTCTTCAGCTGGGTCTCCGCGGCCGAGGGCCAGAAGTTCGCCGACCTGGTCAACGACGTCACGGCCAAGGTCCGCCAGGCCGGACCCTTCCGGGCCGCCAATCCTGGGAGGCGGGCATGATGAAAGCCTTGCGCGAGGCCGCGGCCAAGCTCCTGCAGGAGAAGCGCGCCGTTCTGGTCATCGGCTATGCGGACCGCAAGGGGCGCCCCGCGGTCTTCGTCTCCAAGCCCGAGGACTGCGGCCGGCTGGTCTACGACTCCTCCTGCCGCCAGAACCTCGCCGCCTACCTGGGCAAGCCGGAGCTCCGCGCCCGCCTGCCGGTCGCGGTCGTGGCTCCCCCCGCGGTCCTGCGCAGCCTGGTCGTGCTGACCGCGGAGTCCCAGATCCCGGCGGGGCAGGTGCTGGCCCTGGCCGTGGATCACGACGCATTCCTGGGGGTCTTCGACGCCGCGGGAGCGGCGGAGCTTCTGCGTTCCAAGTTCCCCGATCTGGGGCCCGAGAAGGCCCTGCTGGAGCGCGTCGCAGAGCTCTCCAAGAAGAGCGCCGCGGAGCGCGCCGCTTTCTGGGCGGAGGAGTTCGCCAAGTGCACGCGCTGCTACGCCTGCCGCGCCGCCTGCCCCGGCTGCTACTGCTCCCGCTGCATCGTGGAGAAGAACGCGCCGCAGTGGGTCTCGACGGCGGCCCTGGGGCACGGCAACTACACCTGGAACGTCATGCGCGCTTTCCATCAGAGCGGCCGTTGCACGCTCTGCGGCGCCTGCGAGGCGGCCTGCCCGCAGGGCCTGCCGCTCATGGTGCTCAACGCCGTGCTGGACCGGGAAGCGCTCGCTGAGTTCGACGCGCGCCCGGGCTACGACCCGGAGGGTAAACCCGTCATCGGGAGCTGGAGTGCGGAAGACGACCACTCCTACATGAGATGAAAACCATAGCGATCGACCGACTCCCTGACCTGGCGCAAGCCCTGAGCAAGGCGGGCTACCGCGTCGTGGCTCCCGTAGACGAGGGCGGCGTGGTCCGGTTGCGGGAATGGACCAAGGGCCTGGCGCTCGCGCTGGACGCGGTGCCGGTCAACTCGGTGAAGGACGTCCTGTTCCCTCGCAGCGAGGTCGTGGCGCGCTTTGCGCTGGAGGAGTCGGGCGGGTTCACCCCGGCGCCGCTGGAACGCTCGGCGCCGAAGACCGTCGTGCTCTGCGCGCGGCCCTGCGACGCCGCGGCCCTCTCCGCCTTGGACGCGGTGTTCAATTGGGATTACCGGGACGGCTCCTACAACGCGCGGCGCGCGGCGACCACGGTGGTCAGCTTGGCTTGCTTCAAAGCCGACGAGCACTGCTTCTGCACCAGCGTGAACGGGGCTCCGGATGGGACCGCTGGCGCCGACGCGCTCCTGCGGCCCGCCGACGGAGGAAAAAAACTCGTCTTTGAAGCCCTCAGCGACAAAGGCCGTCAGCTGGAGGCCATGGTGAGCGACGGACAGGCCGTGCCGGACGCGCCCGCGGCCCTCAAGCGCCGCTTCGACTCCGCGGCGGTGGGCCGCTGGCTGGCGTCCAACTTCGAGTCGCCCTTCTGGAAGGAGGCCGCGCTGGCCTGCCTGGGCTGCGGCGCCTGTGCCTACGCCTGCCCGGTCTGCCATTGTTTCGACCTCCAGGACGAGTCGGACAAAAAAGAATGCCGGCGTCTGCGCAACTGGGATTCCTGCGGGTTCGGGCTGTTCACTTTGCACGCCAGCGGCCACAACCCGCGTCCGGACCAGTCCGCGCGCTGGCGCCAGCGGGTGACGCACAAGTTCAGCATCTACCCGCAGAAGTTCAAGACGTTCGCCTGCACGGGCTGCGGCCGCTGCGCGCGGCTCTGCCAGGCGGGCATGGCGATCGCCGAGACCTGCGAACGCATCGAGGCCCTGGGACGATGAACGACGACCTTTACAAGCCTTTCCTCATGCGCATCGAGAGCGCGCGCGACGAGGCGCCGGACGTGCGCACCTTCCGGCTCAAGTTCGCCGACGAAGGCGCGCGCGCCGAGTTCTTCGGCCGCTACCGGGTGGGCCAGTTCGGGCTCTACGGCGTCCCGGGGGAGGGGGAGTCCACCTTCTGCGTGGCGAGCCCGCCCACCCGGGCGGACTACATCGAGTGCACCTTCCGCAAGGTCGGACGCGTGACCCAGGCCCTGCAGGACCTCGAGGTCGGGCAGGCTCTGACCTTCCGCGGCCCTTACGGCAACCATTTTCCCATCGACTCCTGGAAGGGCCGCGACCTGCTCTTCATCGCGGGCGGCATCGCCCTTCCGCCCATGCGCAGCGTGATCTGGAACATCCTCGACCGCCGCGCCGAGTTCGGCAAGGTGGCGGTGGTCTACGGCGCGCGCTCCGTGGCCGACCTCGTGTACAAGCAGGAGCTGGCGGAGTGGGCGGCGCGGCCGGACATGACCTTGGTGACCACCGTGGATCCGGGCGGCCAGACGCCGGACTGGAAGGGCAAGGTCGGCTTCGTGCCCGCGGTGCTCAAGGAGCTCTCGCCGGCGGCCAAGAACTGCGTGGCCGTGCTCTGCGGCCCGCCCATCATGATCAAGCTCACCCTGCCCGTGCTGGCGGGCCGGGGCTTCGCTCCCCAGGACATCTACACCACCTTGGAGAACCGCATGAAGTGCGGGGTGGGCAAGTGCGGCCGCTGCAACGTGGGCAGCGTCTATGTCTGCAAGGACGGCCCCGTTTTCACTCTCGACGAGCTCTCCCGGCTTCCGGCCGGGGACATGTAGGGCGTCGTCGCCTATGCCATGGCTGATGCGAAACGCGTGCGAAGGGAGACGGACCTCCTGGGCGCCCGGGACGTGCCGAGCGAGCGCCTCTGGGGCGTCCATACCCTCCGGGCCCTGGAGAACGCCTCCGCCGGAGGCTCGCCGGTCCCCCCGTCTCTGATCCGGGCGCTGGCCCAGGTCAAGAAAGCCTGCGCTCTGGCCAACCGGGAGCTGGGCTGTCTCGAAGCGCGCAAAGCCGAGGCCATCCTCTCGGCGGCCGACGAGGTCGTCGCCGGCCGCTGGGATTCGGAGTTCCCCTTGCCCGCGCTCCAGGGCGGAGCCGGGACCTCCACCAACATGAACGTCAACGAGGTCCTGGCCGGCCGGGCCAGCGAGCTGCTCGGCGGAGGGCGCGCGGACCGGGCCCTGGTGCGCCCCATCGACGACGTGAACCTCCACCAGTCCACCAACGACGTCTACCCCACGGCCCTCAAGATCGCCGCGATCCAGGGCTTCCGGAGCTTGGCCGCCGCGATCGCCGCCCTGCAGGGGGCCCTCCAGCGGCGGGAGGCGGCCTTCGCCCGCGTCCTCAAGATCGGGCGCACGGAGTTGGTGGAGGCCGTGCCCATGACGTTGGGGATGGAGTTCTCCGCTTTCGCCGAGGCCGTGGGCCGCGACCGCTGGCGGACCTTCAAGTGCGAGGAGCGGCTGCGCACGGTGAACCTCGGGGGCACGGCCCTGGGCACGGGCCTGACCGCGCCGCGCGAGTTCATCTTCCTGGCGGTGGAGCGCCTGCGCGAGGTCACGGGCCTGCCTCTGGCTCGGGCCGAGAACCTGGTGGCGGAGACCGCGGGGGCCGACGTCTTCGTGGAGGTCTCCGGCATCCTCAAGGCCCATGCCGCGACTCTGCTCAAGATGTCCGGCGACCTGCGCCTGCTGGCCCTGCTCGGCGAGATCCGCCTGCCCGGACTGCAGGCGGGATCCACCGTGATGCCGGGCAAGATCAACCCGGTCCTGCTCGAGCTGGCTTCTCAGGTCGCGCTCAAGACCATGGCCAACGACCTGCTGGTGACCGAGGCGGTCAGCCGGGCGCATCTGCAGATCTGCGAGCTGCTGCCGCTGCTGGCGGCCGCCCTCCTGGAATCCCTGGAACTGCTCACGGATCTCGACGGTCGTCTGGCGGCGCATATCGACGGCATCGTCGCCGACGAGGAGCGCTGCCGCGAGGCGCTCTGGAAGAGCTCCGGGCTCATCACCGCTTTCGTCGCCCAGTTCGGATATGAGGGGGCCAGCCGCCTGGCCGAGGAATTCCAGAAGCGGGGCGGCGGGGATTGCCACGCCTTCCTGACCGAGAAGCTCGGGCCCCAGGCCGTGGCCGAGACCCTGTCTCCGGAGAACCTGACCGCTCTCGGCCATCGGCGCCAGGAGCGTGTCCGATGAACGAGGCCCCCAAGGCGGTCCGCTTCCAGATCGGCCTCTTCGGTCGGACCAACACCGGCAAATCGAGCCTGCTCAACTTCATCGCGGGCTCGGACGTGGCCGTGACCTCGCCCGTGGCCGGGACCACGACGGACGTGGTGGAGAAGGCCATGGAGCTTTTGCCCGTGGGCCCGGTGCTGTTCCTGGATACGGGCGGCTTGGACGACGCGTCCACTTTGGGCGATCGCCGCCGGCAGAAGACCGCAGCGGCCTTCCGCCGCTGCGACGCGGTCCTCCTCGTCCTGGAGGCTCCGGTCTGGGGGGAGGTCGAGGAAGCCATCCTCAAGTCTTGCGCGGAGCATAAGCTGCCCCTGATCCTGGTCGTCAACAAGACCGATCTCCGGCAGCCCTCTCAGGAGGACCTGGAGGTCCTGCGCCGCAAGTCTCCCTACGTCTTGACCGTCTCGTGCCGCCAGCCCGAGGGCAGGGACGCCTTCCTGGCCGGCTTCAAATCAGCTCTTCAGTCGGCGGCTCCCGAGGGGCTGCGCCAGGCTCCGTCCTTGGTCGGAGACTTGGTTCCGCCCGGCGGCCTGGCCGTGTTCGTGGTGCCCATCGACCTGCAGGCTCCCAAGGGGCGGCTCATCCTGCCTCAAGTGCAGAGCATCCGCGAAGCCCTGGACAGCGACGCGGCCGTACTCGTGGTCAAGGAGCGAGAATTGGGCCCCATGCTCTCCCGCCTGGGCCAGCGGCCGGACCTGGTGGTCTGCGACTCCCAGGCCGTGCTCAAGGTCACGGCTGACGTGCCGCCGGAGGTCCCGTGCACCACGTTTTCCATCCTGTTCGCGCGCGCCAAGGGCGACCTGGTGGCCGCGGCCCGGGGCGCGGGCCGGCTGTCCTCTCTGCGCGAGGGCGACCGAGTTCTCATCGCCGAGGCCTGCACGCACCACGCTCTGCAGGACGACATCGGCCGGGTCAAGATCCCCCGCTGGCTGCGGCAGTTCACCGGCGTGGGCCTGGGCATCTCGGTCTGCAGCGGCCGCGATTTTCCCAAAGACCTTTCTTCCTATCAGCTCGTCATCCATTGCGGGGCCTGCACCTTGAACCGTCGGGAGATGCTCAGCCGGCTGGCCGAGGCGCGGCAGGCCGGAGTGCCGGTGACGAACTACGGCGTGGCCATCGCCGCCTTGCAGGGCGTGGCGGCCAGGGTCCTCAGGCCTTTCCCGGCGGCCCATGAGGCGTTCGTCCAGGCCCAGGAAGCCGGCGTCGCAGGGAGGTGTGCGTCATGAACATCGTGGATGGGAAGGCCATCGAGTCCCGGCTGGCGGCGGCGCCGAAGCCGGAGAAGTCCCTGGTGCGCGAGGTCCTGGCCCGGGCCCGCGAGCTCAAGGGGCTTTCGGATGCGGACGTCCTGACTCTGCTCGCCGTGAAGGATCCCGAGCTTCTGCAGGAATGCTTCGAGACCGCCCGCTGGGCCAAACAGGAGATCTACGGCAACCGCATCGTCTACTTCGCGCCGCTCTACATCTCGAATCTCTGCGGCAACGATTGTCCTTATTGTGCCTTCCGGGCGGCCAACAAGTCTCTGCCGCGTCGGGCTCTGTCCCAGGACGCGATCCGTCAGGAGACGGAGGAACTCATCGACCAGGGACATAAGCGCGTCCTGATGGTCGCCGGCGAGGCCTATCCCAAGGGCGGTCTGAACTACATCTTTGAGAGCATCCGCACGGTCTACTCCGTGCGCAAGGCCCACGGCAACATCCGCCGCGTCAACGTGAACATCGCGCCTTTGAGCGTGGCTGATTTCCGGCTGCTCCAGAAAGAGGGCATCGGGACCTACCAGTGCTTCCAAGAGACCTACCACGAGCCGAACTACCGCCGTCTGCACCGCCAGGGGAGCAAGGCGGACTACGCCAACCGGCTCGGGGTCATGGACCGGGCTCTGGAGGCGGGGATCCACGACGTGGGCATCGGAGCCCTCTTCGGGCTCTCTGATTGGCGCTTCGAGGTCCTGGCCATGCTGGGGCACATCCGGCACCTGGAGGAGCGCTTCGGCGTGGGGCCGCACACCATCTCGGTGCCGCGCCTGGAGCCGGCCTTGGGTTCGGAGATGAGCCGCAAGCCTCCGCATGAGGTCGCGGACCAGGACTTCCTCAAGATCATCGCGACCCTGCGCCTGGCCGTGCCCTACACCGGGATGATCCTGAGCACGCGCGAGAGCGTCGCGATCCGGCGGCAGGCCCTGGAGCTGGGAATCTCCCAGATCTCGGCGGGCTCGCGCACCGATCCGGGCGGCTATGTCGCCGGAGACCAGCCCGAATCCGGCCAGTTCTCGGTCGGCGACACGCGGCCTTTGGGAGAGGTGGTGGAAGACGTGCTCGCGATGGGCCACATCCCCTCCTTCTGCACGGGCTGCTACCGGCTGGGGCGGGTGGGCAAGGATTTTATGGACCTGGCCAAGCCCGGGCTCATCAAGGCGCACTGCCTGCCCAACGCGCTGTTGACCTTCGCGGAGTACCTCTGCGATTTCGCCAACCCGGCGCTTTCCCGCAAGGGCTTCGCCACGATCGACCGGATGGTGGAGACGGAGGTCCCGGGGCCGGGACTGCGCACCAAGGTCCGTGGGCTTCTGGAGCGGGTCCGCGCGGGCGAGAGGGATATCTACCTATGACGTTGACCCGGGCCGAGGTCCTGTCCTGGCTGCGCGAGACGGACCCCGTGCGGCTGGAGGAGCTCTGGGCCCGGGCCGATAAAGTCAGGCAGGCCAGCGTGGGCGACGAGGTGCACCGCCGCGGCTTGATCGAGATATCGAGCTACTGCGTGCGGTCCTGCTGCTACTGCGGTCTGCGCGCGGCCAACGTCGGGATCCCTCGATATCGCATGAGCGACGCGGAGATATGGGACGCGGCCAAGATGGCCGCCGACTTCGGCTACGGCACTGTGGTCCTGCAGTCCGGAGAGGACCCGGGTCTGGAAGCGAGCCGGATCGCGGCTCTGGTGCGCCGGATCAAGGCCGAGACTCCGTTGGCCGTGACTCTGTCCTTGGGCGAGCGCGAGCCCGATGAGCTGGCCGCCTGGCGCAAAGCCCGCGCCGACCGCTATCTGCTGCGCTTCGAGACCTCGGACGACGAGCTCTACCGCCGCATCCACCCGGACCTGCCGGGCAAGCGCTCGGACCGCATGGCGCTTCTGGCCCTGCTGTGGGACCTGGGCTATGAAGTGGGCAGCGGGGTGATGGTGGGCATCCCGGGGCAGTCTTTCGCGAGCCTGGCGGGCGATCTTCTGACTTTCCGCAAGCTGGACCTGGACATGATCGGCGTGGGGCCTTATCTAGCGCATCCGAAGACTCCGCTGGGCTCGGGCTGGATCCCGCAGCCTCTGGCGGCGGCCGAGCAGGTCCCGTCCACGGTGGAGATGACGTGCAAGGTGGTGGCTTTGACGCGTCTGCTCTGCCCGGACGCCAACATCCCGAGCACCACGGCCTTGGCCACCATCGACCCGGCGCAGGGCCGGGAGCTGGGCTTGCGGCGCGGCGCCAACGTGGTCATGCCGAACTTGACGCCGGTGCGCTATCGCTCCGCTTACGAGATCTATCCGGGCAAGGCCTGCATCGCGGAGAGCGCGACGGATTGTCATGGCTGTCTGGAGCGGCGCATCCGCTCCTTGGGCCGCCGGCCTGGCCAAGGGGCGGGCGGCCGCAGGCGGGTCCCATTGGAGAAGCTGAAATCCTGAGGAGGTCCTATGGCGAAGGTGTTCTTGATCGATGATGACGCGGACGTGATCGCGCAGTACAAGGCGGCCCTGTCCGGCTCGGGGCATGAGCTGACCATCGCGGGCTCCTCGGCTGAGGCGCGCGAGGCGCTGAAGAAGATGACTCCCGAGGTGGCGGTGGTGGACATCCTGATGGACAACGGGATCCCGGGCTTCGACCTGGCTCGGGAGATCCATGAGAAGGCTCCGGGGGCGCCGATCCTGATGGTGTCGAGCCTGAACTCGGAGCTGAAATCGCCGTTCGATACGACGGCGGACGCGAAACTCCCGATCTTCAAGTTCCTGGACAAGCCGGTGCAGGGCAAGGTCTTGGTCGAGGAGATCCAGAAGGCGCTGGCCTCGGCCAAGAAGACGGTCAAGAAGTAGCCGCGCCCCGGCGGGGCGGCTACTTGCTGTCGCGCTCGCGCTTCTCTTGGGCGCGCTCTTCCTGCCGGCGGTCGTTGTCCACGGAGGTCTTGTAGGCCGCGATCATGACTATGACGCGGCTGTCTACGGCGTTGGGGTTGACGATCTTGACGTTCCAGTGGTCCGAGAAGACGTTGATCCAGGGGCGCTCGATGGCGGCGATGCGGCGGCCCTGGGGGTCGGAGAGTTGTGATCTTGGTCCTCAGGGGCGTGTGGCAATCGTCCTAGGGATGCGGGCTGTCGGAAGGATCAGCAAAGCTTACGACGCACGCACGCTTGGTCTGTCGGGCCGGTCTCAGCGGTCCAGCGCGTGCGGCCGTGACTCCGCCCAGGAAGCCTGGGAGATCCGGATGAACTCAGACTTCTTCCAGAATTCCTTTAGGTTATGAGCGCCGGAATAGCTCATGCCTGAGCGCAGGCCGCCGGCCAACTGATGCACCACCTCGGCCACCGGGCCCCGATACGGCGCCGCTGATTCCACACCCTCCGGAACCACCTCCGCCACCTCGATCGGGTCCAAGTCCGCCTCGCAGTGATGCTCACGCTTCTTGCGCGACAAAGTCGCGGTCAAAGACGCCATGCCTCGGTAGATCTTGTAGCGCGCCCCGTCTCGCACCACGGTCCAGCCCGGGCTCTCCTCCGTGCCGGCCAAAAGGCTGCCCAGCATCACGGTGGAGGCCCCGCCCGCCAAAGCCTTGGTGATGTCGCCCGAGTCCCGGATGCCCCCGTCCGCGATCACCGGCACGCCGAACTCCTTGGTCACCCGCGCGCAGTCCATGATCGCGGTCAGCTGCGGCACTCCCGAGCCCGACACGATCCGCGTGATGCAGATCGACCCCGGCCCTACCCCCACCTTGATCCCGTCAGCCCCGGCCCGGGCCAGGTCCCGCGCGCCCTCGTAGGTCGCCACATTGCCCGCCACCAATTCCACCTTGGGGAAGCGCTTCTTGATCGCCTTCACCGCGCCCAGCACATGCTCAGCGTGCCCATGCGCAACGTCCACGACCAGGACATCCGCCCCCGCCTTCAGAAGCTCGGAGCAGCGCTCCAGATAGTCCGCCACCACCCCCACGGCCGCGCCTACCAGCAGACGCCCCCGCGAGTCCTTGGAAGCTTCCGGATGCAGCTCCCGCATCTTCAGGTCCCGCGCCGTGATCAGTCCCACCAGCACCCCGTGAGCGTCGACCAACGGCAGCTTCTCGATCTTGTGCTTGCTCAAAAGCTGTCTCGCCACTTCCTCGCTGATGCCCGGCTTGGCCGTGATGAGGTCCCTGGACATGACCTTGCGCAAAGGCAGGTCGGGATCTTCGCGGAACTGCAGGTCCCTCTGGGCCACGACGCCCAGCAGCCGGCGCTGGCCGTCCACGATGAGCATGCCGCCCACCTCGTGGCGGCTCATGGCGGCCCGCGCATGGGCCACGGTCGCGTCCGGGCCCAGAGTGTACGGGTCCTGGATGATGATGTTCTCCGCGCGCTTGACCTTGGCCACCTCGGCCACTTCGTCCTCGATGGATAGGAAGCGGTGGATGATGCCCAGGCCCCCGCAGCGGGCCATGGCGATGGCCATGCCGGCCTCGGTCACCGTGTCCATGTTGGCCGAGACGATCGGACATTTCAAGGCCAGATTGCGGGAGAAGCGGCCCGTGGTGTCCACGTCCTTGCGGGAGCGGATCGAGGAGCGTTTGGGCACGAGCAGGACGTCGCGGAACGTGATCGCTTCTTTCATGGGGGCGGGTCTCCTTGAGGCCAGACGGGATTATAGTAAAATGGGCCTATGGCATTCCCCCAAGAAAGACCCCGCCGCTTGCGCGCCTCCGCAGGCCTGCGCGCCCTCGTGCGCGAGACCGTCCTGCGTCCCGATGATTTCGTCATGCCCCTTTTTGTGCGCCCCGGCCAGGGCCTCAAGCGGCCCATCAAGTCCATGCCCGGCCAGTTCCAGTTCTCCCCGGATGAGCTGGTCAAGGCGGTCGGACCGCTGGCGGCCGCGGGCGTGCCCGCGGTCATCCTCTTCGGCATCCCGGACCAGAAGGACGCCAAGGCCTCTGGCGCCTACGATGCGGACGGCATCGTGCAGAAAGCGGCCCGGGCGCTCAAGGACCGCTATCCCGAGCTCGTGGTCATCGCGGACCTCTGCTTCTGCGAATACACGGACCACGGCCACTGCGGCGTGGTGCGCCAGGACGGGACCATCGATAACGACGCCACCTTGGAGCTCACGGCCAAGACCGCGGTCTCCCAGGCCCGGGCCGGCTGCGACGTGGTCGCGCCCAGCGGGATGATGGACGGGGCGGTCGCCGCCATCCGCAAGGCCTTGGACGCCGAGGGCTTGGAGCAGACGCCGATCCTGGCCTATGCGGTCAAGTACGCCAGCGCCTTCTACGGCCCGTTCCGGGACGCGGCGGAGTCTCCGCCTAAGTTCGGCGACCGCTCCACCCACCAGATGGACCCGGCCAACCTGCGGGAAGCCCTGCGCGAGGCGGACCTCGACATCGCCGAGGGCGCGGACATGGTCATGGTCAAGCCCGCCCTGCCTTATCTCGACGTCCTGGCCGCGGTGCGCGCGCGCTGCACCCGGCCCTTGGCGGCCTACTGCGTCTCCGGCGAGTACGCCATGATCAAGGCGGCCGCGGCCCAAGGCTGGATCGACGAGAAGAAGGTCGCCCTCGAAGCCCTGACCTGCATCAAGCGGGCCGGCGCCGACTTCATCCTGACCTACCATGCCCTGGAGGCCGCGCGATGGCTGGCGTAGTCTCGCGGCGCCTCTTCAGGCGCAGCCAGAGGTCCCTGGTGGGCGGGGTCAACTCGCCGGTGCGCGCCTTCCAGTCCGTGGGCGGCACCCCGGTCTTCATGCGCCGCGCCCGCGGCTCCTGGATCGAGGACGCCGACGGCAGGCGCTATCTGGATTTCTGCGCCTCCTGGGGGCCGCTCATCCTGGGCCATGCCCGGCGCGAGGTGATCGCGGCCGCGGCGCGCGCTCTGCGGCAAGGCTCCACCTTCGGCGCGGCGACCCGGGGCGAGGTCGAGCTCGCCGAGGCTATCAAGCAGGCCGTTCCGTCCATGGGGCTCGTGCGCCTGACCAGCTCCGGCACCGAGGCCGGCATGAGCGCGGTGCGCGTGGCCCGCGCCTTCACGGGGCGCGAGCTCATCATCAAGTTCGCCGGCTGCTACCACGGCCACGTGGACAGCCTGCTCGTGGCCGCCGGCTCCGGCGCGACGACCTTGGGCATCCCGGACTCGGCCGGAGTCCCCGCGGCCTGGGCCAAGACCACCATCACCTTGCCCTACAACGACCCGGAGGCCGTGGCCGCGGCGTTCAAGAAATGGAAGGGCCGGGTGGCGGCGGTGATCGTCGAGCCGGTGGCCGCGAACATGGGAGTGGTCTTGCCCATGCCCGGGTTCCTGGAGTCTTTGCGTGAGCTGACGGCCCGGCACGGAGCTCTGCTCATCTTCGACGAGGTCATCACGGGCTTCCGCCTTTGCTGCGGCGGCTATCAGAGGCTCTGCGGCATCGATCCGGACCTGACCGTGCTGGGCAAGATCGTGGGCGGCGGCCTGCCCCTGGCCGCCTACGGCGGCCGCAAGGACGTCATGCGCCTGGTCGCGCCGCTGGGGCCGGTGTATCAGGCCGGGACCTTGTCCGGCAATCCCGTGGCCGTGGCCGCGGGCCGGGAGACCCTGCGTCTGCTCAAGGCGCTCAATCCCTATGCCGAATTGGAAGAGCGGACTCTGATCCTGGCCGAAGGGATAAGGCGGACGGCCCTTGCCCTCGGCATCTCGGTCACGGTGAACTCCGCGGGGTCCATGTTCACGGTCTTCTTCACCGAGCATCCGGTGACGGATTACGCCTCGGCCAAGCTCGCCGACCCCGGTCGCTACGGGAGCTTCTTCCGGGCTCTGCTGGAGCGTGGGATATACTTCCCTCCCGCGCAGTGGGAGGCGGCGTTCCTCTCCACGGCCCACAGCCGCGGCGACCTGGCCCGTGCCGGAAAAGCCGTCGGTCAGGCTTTGAGAAGCCTGGCCGACTAATCTTCGGCGCCGACGGTCCTATTTCTTCTTGCCCTTGAGGTTGTAGACCGGGCCCGCGGCCTGGCCCATGATCTCGGTGCGGCTGGCCGCCCCATAGCTGGCCTTGGCCGCGATAACGGGGGCCGAGGTGTTCTGGGCCGGCGCTGGCGCTGGCGCCGCTTCCGCGGTTTGATCCGGCTGCTGTGCGGCCGGCGCCGCCGGGACGCTCAGAATGGTGTTCTGGGAGTTGTCGTGGATGTTGTAAGGGCTCAAGGAGCTCGTCAGGTGCGGGGTGGGAATGCCTTTGGCGGCGGTCGTCTTGGCTGGCGCGGGCACCGACTCAGCCGTCGGATGCTGGCTGGCCGCAACGGCCGGCGCCTGCTCGTTTACAATCAAAGTGCGGTTGATTTTCGGATTCTCCGCAGCCGGCCCGCTTTTGGTGACCACGGTCGCCGCGCCGTGGGAGGAGAGCGGAATGATTCTTGCCAGGACGGGCACGCGAGCGGCCAGCATGTCCCAGATGCGGCCATGGTTGGAAAAATCGACGAACAAGACGAAGTAGCCGAGCGCCGCGACGGTGCCCACATTCAGAAGTCGTACCACCCAGACTTCCCAGGACGCCTTCTCTTGCGTATCCATGACCCCCTCCTGCCTTGATTTAAGGATAGCCTACGGGAGAGCCTTGCGCAAGGGGGGATATCGTATTTACCAAAATTATAGTGTCGCAACCAGGCTTTAACCCTGCGGTAATTTTTCCCTAACAGGGCGGGCCAGGAGCCGGTCCAGCAGAGGCAGTCCGGGTTCTCGCGGCGCGAGGGCGGCGATGCGGTCGCGAAGACCGCGGGCTGAAGCCAAGTCCCCTTGGCGCAGGGCCACGGCCACGGCCCAGAGATGCGCGCGGACCGAATCGGGAGCTTGGGCCAGGGCCAGAGCGGCATCGTGCTCCAGGACAGGGAGGGGCAGGCCGTCATCGAGCAGCATGGGCCAGGGGGTGAGGTGGCGCAATCCCTGGTAGCCCGACGCCAGGAGCCTCCGATTGGGGCCTTTGATGTTGATGTAGACCGCGGCCGTGTCGTCGACATAGACCATGGCCCAGTCCGGGTCGGCCGCCAGGGGGCGGGCGGAATCGGAGTCGGCCCGGGCGTTGACCACGGCCCATTGGAAGGCGTAGCGCGCCGCGAGCCGGGCGAAGGCCTCCGGTCGGTACTCGGCTTGCCAGGCTTGCTCGAGAAAATCCCGGGGGTAGAGATAGGCGGTGCGGCCGTCGATGAACACCTTGACCTGCGGCTGCAGCCGCCAGATGAGATAGCCGCCGAAGGCGAGGTCGTTGAAGACCGGCCCCTGGGGGGATCTCTCCGCGATGAAGCGCACGGCGCCTTCGGGCAGGCGGCTCCGGTCGAAGCCGATGCCCCAAGGGACCTCCCGGCGCAGGGCGACCGCGGCGGGAGCCAGGAGCGCTGCGGCCAGGACGGCGGCGGGCAGCCAGCGGCGGCCTTTGAGCCAGGGCCAGAGCTTTTGCGCGGTGAAGGGCGCGGCCGCGATGATGAAGAGGGGGGCCAGGCGGAAGCGCAGGAGCATGAGCAGGAAAGTCCCGAGGACCAGGAAGAGGTCGAAGAGTCTCGCCGCCCGGCGGTCTTCCTCCGAACGTCCCCAGACCAGGGCCGCGGCGGCGAGTGCGATGAGCAGGCCGAGGGCCGGGTCATAGCGCCAGAAGAGGTCCCAGGATGCGGGAGCCCATTCCCGGAGCAGGGCGCTGTGGGAGGCGACGCGCCAGGGGCCCAGGAAGATGCCGGGGCCGAACGAGCTCAGGCCCGTGGCGATGACGGCGGCCGCCGCGGCGCAGGCGGCTTGGGCGCGGCCGCGGCGCTCGGCCAGCAGGGCGGCCGCGGCGACGGCCAAAGCGGCCCCGACGATGGCGAAGGCGTGGACATTGGCCCAAAGGACCTGCAAGGGGACCAGGAGCCAGAGCCAGCGGGGCTCTTGCGTCTGTCGGTAGCGGTCGCTGCAGAGCAGCGCCGCGGCGAAGAAGGGCAGGCCCAGGAGGGCTGGCCGCAGGATGAGGAATGGGGAGAGCGCGGCCAGCGCCAGTCCGCAGAAGGCGAGGGCGGCCAGACGCGCGTCCCGGCGCGCGCGGAGGGTCAGCAGCCAAGCCAGGAGCCCGACGGATGCGGCGGTCAGCAGATGCAGTCCCCAGGATCCGGCGAGGCGGTGCGCCGCATAGAGCGGCAGTTCGGAGAGGTACTCATAGGGGACGAAGCGGCCGCTCTGGGTGTAGGAGAAATCGTCGCCTTTGATGAGACCGCGCGCCGCCACGGCGGCCCGGCCGACCGCGAGATGCCAGGGCAGGTCCGGATCCGAGAGCCGGCGCAGGGCGGGCAGGAGCGCGGCGGCCGCGACTCCGGCCGCGGCGAGCCTGCGGCTCCAAACGGAGCGGGGGCTGTCGGGAGGAAGCGGGTGGCTCGTCATGAGGCGCGGCCCAAGGTCAGTCAATTCTAGTATTTCCCACCCGCGATAGGACCGGCGAGCGGGAATCCGGCCTGGACCCGGATCGGACGCCGGCCGTCAGCGTACGTCGAGCTGGAGCTGGCAGGGCGCCTCAGCCGTTTCGGGCGCGACGGACGGCTCCAGGCTGAAGAACCGCGCCTCCGCGATGCCGCGGGCGAGGAGAGCGTCCTTGATGGCGCTGGCTCGCGCCAGCGCCAGGGTGCGCATCTCGGCGTCCGAGGCGCGCCATTTCTCTTCGAGCTTGACTCGCGCCTCGGCGGCGGCCGGAGCCTCCGCTCCGAAGGCTTCCGTATAAAGCGTCCGCACGCGCTGCTCTTCCTTGGGGGTCAAGGGCGCGCCGCCCGCGTCCGGGCCGCGCAGGCGCTTCATTAGGGCGCGGTCTCCGACAGCCAATGCGTCGACGCGTCCGGCCGCGCCGCGCACGCCCACGAGCATCTGCGGCCGGTCGAGCAGGGCCTGCGCCACCTTCTGCACCTGATCGGCCTGCTCGGGAGACAAGGCCGATTGCCCCGCGGCGAAGGCCACGCTGCCGAGGTCGCCTTTGGACCCCAGCATCTGGCCCAGCGCGGCGAAAGGCGACACCGCGGCCTTGATGATGAGATTGACGATGGTCTTGATGACCGCGCCCGCGATGTGGAAGTCGGGGTCGTCGAGGCTGCCGTCGATGGGGACGTCCAGGTCGATGACGCCGCGCCGGTCCTTGAGTATGGCCAGCCCCAGCTTGACCGGCGCTTTGATCGCGTCGGGGCTTTCCACCTTCTCGCCCAAGGTCATCTGGTCGATCATGGCGTGGTTCTTGGTCGCGATCGTCCGTCCCGCCAGCTTATGGTCCAGATCGAAGCTCAACGCCCCCTTCTCAATCTTGTAGCCGATCATCTTGCCCGAATAGGGGCTGAACACCGGCAGCTGGATGCCGTCGCCCTTCAGCCGGGCCTCCACCCACGCGGCCGAGGTCGACAGACGCACCTTGCCTTCGGCCGAGACCGGGGAGTCCTCGACGCGGGCGCCGCCGGAGAAGGCGGCGGTCGAGCGGCCGTCGGTCGCGAGCCCCGTGAGCTCCAGTCGGGCCTCGGACACGGTCAGCGCGAACGCGGGGGCCACCGCCTCGTCCTGGGCCAGGATGCGCCCGCCGGAGACCGAGAGGCGTCCGAGCCGGGCCCCCAAAGGCGCACCGGGAGTGGCGGCCGCGCGCGGTGCCGCCGCAGGCGTCGCTGCCGGAGCCGGCGCCGCGGCGGTCGCGAACGAAACGCCCAGGGCCGATTCGATGTTCGTCTTGCCGTCACGCCCGCGCGCCAGGAGCAGGAACGGCTTCTCGACCCGCACGGCCGCGACATCGAGGCGGCGGTTCTTGGTCGAGAGGCGCGCGGACTCCACGGCCAGGCGCCCCAGGCGGACCAACGTCCGGTGGGTGCCCCGGTTCGAGACCTTCAGGTCGGACAGCGAGAAGGACAGGGTCGCGTCGACGTCGCTGCCGGCCAGGCTGGCCTTCCCGTTCGCGCTGAAGCTCCCGCTGTCCAGAGAGACCTGGGTGGGCGGCGGCCCCAACGGCGAGAACGGGGCCAGGGGCAGGTCCTTGACCTCGACTTCCGCCCCTCCGGCCAGAGGCTTCGGCGTCAGGTAGGATTTCAGGCGCACGAGGCCCGTCCCCGCCACCGGCGCCTCGGCTTCCAGGGTCACGCGTCCGCGGGGGATCGCCGCGGCCACCGCGAAGAGCTTGGCCGGGCCGACCTCCAGGACGAAAGGCCCGCGCGGACCCTCCTTGGCGGACTTGAGCCGCCACATCAGGCCGGTGATTGCCACCCGCGCCTCCTTGAGCGAGACGGTCAGGGTCTGGCTCTCGAGCGCGACGTCGTAGTCGCTGGAAGCGTTCACTCGGCCCCCGGAGATATCGACCGGCAGGTCCGGCGCGCCCGTGGACAGGCGCGTGAGGTCGGCCCGGCCGAGTTCGACGCGGCCCCAGAGATGGGGCGGCCGCAGAGTCATCCGGCCCTGCCAGTCGAGACTCTCGCCCTGATTGGTCTGGGCCTGAAGGCGGTGCACCCCGTTGTCGCCCGGGATGGTGCTGAGGTTCTCGAGGCGGAATTCGATGGGCCGGGCCACCAGCCGTTGGGGGGCGCTGCGCAAGCGGCTCTCGAAGTCCAACTCTCCTTCGGAGACGTCGAGCACGCCCACCACGAGGCGCGGGATGAAGCCTGGCTTGGCGGGCGCGGCAGGCGCCTCGGACGCCTTCTTGGGCAGGGCGTCGAGGATGCTGCTGCCGTCCGGTCCGATTCCCAGCGTCAGCTTCGGGGCCACGAGCTTGAGCTCGCGCAGGCCGACGGCCAGGCGCAGCAGGGCGGTCGGGCTCAGTGCCACGCTCACCGAACGGCAGGACGCGAGTTCTCCGAAGCGCTCCTGCGTGACGGAGAGCCTCTCCATGGTCAGGCGCAGGGTCAAAGGATTGAAGGCGACGCGTTCCATGCTGACGGCGAAGGTCGGCAGGGCTTCCGGGACGATTCTCAGGGCGCGGCGCACCGCCCAGGGCACGGCCGGCCAGGAGACGGCGGCGATGACCGCGTAGGCGCCCGCGGCGTAGGCGAGGCGCCGGATCCATTTACGAGAAGCTGAGAGTTGGGAACTCATAGTTTGACCGGGGATATTCCTGAAGGCGGCATGTCCGAGAACACTTAGAATAATACTTTATCCGAGAGGAGTCAAAAACAGGTCAAAGGCGACGGCCGAAGAGGTGGTTTTGACCCTTATTTGACCTTAAGGTGCGACAATAAAATCGTCATATGGCACGAAAGGAGATTGGAATCAGCATGGGAATCGGGACTTTGATTTTGACGGCGGCGGCGTCTGTCCGGGCGGATGACAAAGCGGCGGACGCACCGTCGCTGTCGAGCGACATATGATAAAATCACGTCGTTCGCCCTGATCGCTAACTTTTAGCTGGAGGAAGATTAAATGAAATCAGTCTGCGCTTGGATGCTCGTTCTCCTATTTAGCGCGCCTCTGCGCGCCGAGGATCTGACCGGACGCTTCGCCGCGGGCGGCGCGCTGGGTGGGGGCGTCCCCTTGGGCACGACCTGGGTGCGCGATCATTCCGATATCGGCCCGGTTCTGGGCGGATTCCTGCGCTACGGCCTGGATAAGAACTGGAGCCTCGGCCTCTCCTATGATAATGTGAATTTTGGCAAGGACGCCATTCGGGTCCAGCCCGTCCTGCTCAACGGCTACTACAACTTCAAGCCGGACTCCCGCTGGAACCCCAACGCGCACCTCGGCCTGGGTGCCTCGGACGTGAGCCGCGACGAGACCAGCCGGCATACCACCTTCACCGGCAAGCTCGGCGTGGGCGCGGATTATTTCGTGCACAAGAACGTCGCGGTGGGGGGCTTCCTGGACTATCTTCCAGTCTGGCGCAAGCTGAACACCGACCATGAGATCCATGGACTGCTCTTCGGCCTGACCTTGGCTTACTGGTTCGACCCCTGCCGCTGCCACGAGCCGGCGCCTGCAGTCGCGCCCGCAGCCGCGCCTGCTCCCGTGCCTGTGCCCGCTCCCGCTCCTGCCATCGTAGGCATCACCCTGACGCCGGCGGCGGCGACGCTCGCCGCCAACGCCAGCCAGCCTTTCTCCGCTTCCGTCAGCGGGACGCCGAACCAGGCCGTGACCTGGTCGCTCGAGCCCAAGCTCGGCACGATCACGGATTCCGGGGCCTACACGGCCCCTGCCGTCATCGCCGCGGAGCAGACGGTCAACGTCAAAGCGACGAGCCAGGCGGACCCGTCGAAGTCGGCCAACTCCCAGGTGAAGCTGCTGGCGCCGGCCAAAGTGGAGATAAGACTGGCCGTCGAATTCGACACCGCCAAGGACGTCGTCAAGCCGCAATACGATGACGAGCTCAAGAAGGTGGCCCAGTTCCTCAAGGACTACCCCACGGCGCGGGCCGAGATCGAGGGGCACACGGACGGCATGGGCGACCAGGCGTACAACATGATCCTCTCGCAGAAGCGCGCCGACGCGGTGCGCGCAGCGCTCATCAGCCGTTTCGACGCGCCGGCGGACCGGCTCACGGCTAAGGGCTATGGCCCGACCAAGCCCGTGGCGGACAATAAGACCCCGGAGGGCCGCGCCCAGAACCGGCGCGTCATCGCCACCTTCATCGGGATCAAGTAGGTCCGCCCATGACCGGATCAGGGACGGACACGCCGGCCGCGCCGCGCGGCCATGCCTGGCGCTTCTTCCGCGCCGGCGGCATCGACCAGGTCGACCTGCGCTCGGGCGAGGACCTGGCCGTCCTCGCGGAGCTCGACCCCAAGCTTTGGGTGGCGTTGAGCTGTCCCACCAGGGGCCTGGAGTTCGACCCTCGGACCCTTCAGTTCATGGACACGGACGGCGACGGCCGCATCCGAGTGCCGGAGGTCCTGGAGGCCGTGCGCTGGACGGTCAAACTGCTCAAGGACCCCGCGGGCCTGCTGGGGGGCGGGGAGTCCCTGCCTCTGGCGGCCATTGCCGGACAGGATGACCTGGGGGCCCGGATCCTGGCCTCAGCCCGGCGGATCCTGTCCAACCTCGGGAAAGCCGAAGCTGTGGAAATCTCCCCCGCGGACATGGCCGACACCGCGCGTATCTTCAGCCAGACCAAGCTCAATGGGGACGGGGTCGTCCCGCCGGAGTCGGCATCCGAAGCCGGCACGCGCCGGATTCTGGAGGACATCCTCAAGACCATGGGCCCGGAAACCGACCGCAGCGGCAAGCCGGGCGTGTCCCAGGCGAAGGCGGAAGCCTTCTTCGCGCATTGCCGCGCGTTCTCGGATTGGTGGCGGCGGGCCGAGGAACGCCAGCCGGGGGGACTGCCCGTCCTGCCCATGGGGAGCGATACGCCCGCCGCTTTCGCGGCCTTGCAGGCCGTGCGGGCCAAGGTGGATGACTATTTCGTGCGCTGCCGTCTGGCGGCTTTCGATCCGCGCGCCGCCGGCCCCCTCAATCGCACGGAAGAGGCCTTCGCGGCCATGTCCGGGAAGGACCTGACGGAAGGGACCGAGGACATCCGCAGGCTCCCGCTCGCCCGCGTGGAGGCCGACCGCAAGCTCCCCCTGCGGGACGAGGTCAACCCCGCTTGGCGGGGCGCCCTGGGGGATTTCCGAGCGCGCGTGGTGGCCCCGCTCATCGGAGCGGACCGGGCCGCGCTGCTGGAAGAGGACTGGCGCCGCATCCAGGAGGCTTTCGTCCCGTACGAGCGTTGGCTGGCCGCCAAGCCCGGGGCCGCCGTCGAGGCTCTGGGGCTGGAGCGGGTGCGGGAGATCCTTTCCGGGCCGGACGAGAAGGCGGTGGCCGAACTCATCGCCCGAGACCTGGCCCTCAAGCCGGAGTTCGAGGGCATCGAGGCGGTGGACCGGCTGGTACGCTACCACCGCGACCTGGGCCGGCTGCTCAAGAATTTCGTCTCCTTCGCCGAGTTCTATGGCAAGCGCGGCGAGGCCGTGTTCCAGGCCGGCCGGCTCTACATCGACGGCCGCGCCTGCGACCTCTGCATCCGGGTGACGGACCCCGTCAAGCACGGGGCCTTGGCCTCGGCGAGCCGCACCTTCCTGCTCTACTGCGACTGCAGCCGCAAAGACTCTCCCGAGAAGATGACCGTGGCCGCGGCCCTGACCGGGGGAGACTCCGATCACATCTTCGTGGGACGCAACGGCGTCTTCTATGACCGGCAGGGCCGGGATTGGGACGCCACCGTGGTCAAGGTCATCGAGCACCCCATCAGCGTCCGGCAGGCCGTGTGGTCCCCGTATAAGCGGTTGGCGCGCTTCCTGGGTGAGCAGATCGAGAAGATCGCCTCGGCCCGGGACAAGGCCGTGACCGAGAAGATGGGGACCGAGCTGGAGGGCCGGGTCAAGGCCGTGGACGAGGGCAAGGCTCCGGCCAAGGAGCCGCCCTTCGACGTGGCCAAATTCGCCGGCATTTTCGCGGCCATCGGCCTGGCCGTGGGCGGTATCGCCGCGGGCATGGGCAAGCTGGTGGAGGCGTTTGCGAACCTGCTCTGGTGGCAGAAGCCTCTGGCGTTCCTGGGCCTTTTCGCCGCGGTCTCCGGTCCGTCCGCCTTTCTGGCCTGGCTCAAGCTGCGCCAGCGCAACCTGGGGCCTCTGCTCGACGCCAATGGGTGGGCCATCAATGGCCTGATGCGCATCAATATCCCGTTCGGCGCGGCTTTGACCTCGGTGGCCAAGCTCCCGGCGGATTCGGCGCGCTCCCTGGAGGACCCCTATGCCCCGGAGTCGGGGCACGCCGTCCTCTACGGCTGGCTCGTGGTGGCCGCCGGCGCGGCTTTCGGGCTGGTCCTCTGGGCGCTGGGCGGCCCGGCGGCCGCGCTCAAGCGAATGGGTTTCTGACTGGCCCCCGTTGGTGGAGGCGGTGCTCCGGCCGCTGTCGAATCCATAGTGAAATGTGGCCATGCAATTTGGCAGACCTGATTGCCTGTTTGGCCCCATTAAAGAGTTTGAATAATCCCATTCAGGATAAGCCGTACGCGCCGCATCCCGTGCTTGGATCCACTTGAACCTGGAGGTCCGCCATGGATAACGGTCTTCTCTTTTCCCCGCTGCGGATCGGCGATCTGCTCCTGCCCAACCGTATCGTCATGTCGCCGCTCACGCGCAGCCGTGCCGGCGCCGTCCGCATGCCCAATGCCTTGATGGCCGAGTACTACGCCCAGCGCGCCTCGGCCGGCCTCATCATCTCCGAAGCGACCGTGGTCACGCCCGACGGCGTCGGCTACGCCGACACGCCCGGCATCTGGTCGCAGGAACAAGCGGCCGGCTGGAGGCTCGTCACGCAAGCGGTGCACGAAGCCGGCGGCCGCATCTTCCTGCAGCTCTGGCATTGCGGGCGCATCTCCCATCCGATGTTCCTCGATGGCGCCCTGCCGGTCGCTCCGAGCGCGATCGCGCCGGCGGGTCCGGTCAGGCTGGTGCGCCCGGAAACGCCGTACGTCATCCCGCGCGCTTTGGAGCGCGGCGAGATCCCCGGCATCGTCGCCGCCTACAAACGAGGCGCGCAGAATGCGCAGGCCGCTGGCTTCGACGGCGTCGAAGTGCACGGCGCAAACGGATATCTGCTCGACCAGTTCCTGCAGGACAGCACCAACCGGCGCACCGACGACTATGGCGGCGCAATCGAGAACCGCGCGCGCTTGATGCTCGAAGTCGTCGATGCGGCGATCGCGGTGTGGGGCGCGGGGAGCGTCGGCCTGCATCTGGCGCCGCGCGGCGATGCGCAGTCGATGGGGGACTCCGATCTGGCGGCGACCTTCGGCTACGTCGCGCGCGAGGCCGGCCGCCGCGGCCTCGCGTTCCTCTGCGCGCGTGAGTATGTCGGGCCCGACAGCCTCGGGCCCCGGCTCAAGCGCGACTTCGGCGGCGCCTACATCGCCAACGAGAAGTTCACCCGGGAAAGCGCCGAGGAGATCCTCGCGCGCGGCGACGCGGACGCGGTCGCTTTCGGCCAGCTGTTCATCGCCAATCCGGACTTGCCGCGGCGCTTTGCGCTGAAGGCGGCGCTCAACGCGCCTCGGCTGGAGACGTTCTACCGCGGCGGCGCGGAAGGCTACACGGATTATCCCGCGCTTTGAGCATCAGCAAGGAGTCCGTCATGAAAGTCATCTCGATGTCCCTGATCAGGACATTCGGGGATTCAGAGTCGCTGTGCTCCTGTGACACTCTGCAGTTCGAGGATTACTCTCAATATGTCGCTCCTCGCTTCAACCCTGAGTTGAAAGCGAAAAGGCGCCAGGACTGTTCCCTCAGGCTTGCCATAAAGCGTTCGAGTTGGGACAGCGATCGACGAAGGGATGAGAGCCCCGGATGTGTGTCCAAGCCTGGCACGACCGTGCAACTGAGAGCGCAGGAGAGCGGAGATAAGGTCACGATAGAAGTCGAAGACGAATGCGGGGGGCTTCCGCCGGGCCGGATCGAGGAACTTTTCAGGCCGTTTACGCAGGGAGGAGCCGATCGCTCGGGAGTGGGCTTGGGGCTGACCATCAGCCGTCGCGCCATCGAACTCAATGGCGGCAGCCTCTCCGCGCGCGACCTCCCGGGAAAGGGCTGCGTTTTCACCATCATCCTGCCCAAGACGGCTGTCCATGAGCGACCTGCGGCCTCGTCGGCCGGGGACAGCCTGCCCCCGACGCAACCCTCAGACTTATAGCCGAGAGCGCCCTACTTCGTCGCGGGCGGGGTTGGAGGCGTCTCTGTCGGGCTTGGGAGCGGCGTGGAGGCGTGCGCCCCATCCGCCGCCTTGTTTCCCATTTCGCGAGCAGATGCTGAAGAGTCCTGGGATTTCAGTTTGAAGCGGTGTTGGATGGTCAGGGAGAAGATGTTCCTGCTGATGCTCTCCCCCTGATGCCCGTTGTTGAACAGTCCGGGGAGGATGTAAGTCAAGCCGATATCCCACGGCCGATAGATCACGGATATGCCCGCCTGGGCGCCCCCGCCTCCTCCGTTGCAGGTGGTGGAATTGCTGGGGCCGCACATCTCATAATTCTTCGCCGCGATCCAATCCGGAGCCCCATACAAGAAACCGACCCACCGTATGAAGCCGGTGTTGAATTGAGGCGCAAGTCCGATGGGAACGACAGGATGTTTCGCGGCATAGACGTCTCTCCACACGCCAGGCGTCGACTGCTGTTGCGTCACATCATTGACGTAGCCCAGTCCCACCATGAGAGGAAGACGGAAGTTGTCCCCCGAGAATGGATCAAAAACAAGATCGGCGGAGGCGATGCAGCCCTTGTCATCAAGGGATTGCCCATCGAAGTAATGCCCGGACATCGACGCCATCGCCGCCACGGCGCTGACCCCGAAATGGTTCGTCAAGGAATAATTCGCGGAGACCCCGACGCCGTAACCGGAGGTGTCCAAATTGTGCGACAACTGTCCTGGCTGAGGGGACGCGCCATTAAGCCTATCGTTATATTCGGCATATGCCGGAACCAATTTTAAGTCCAAGGCGCCTTTGACCAGCGGATTGGTGGGCAAGGCCAGGGCCGACATGTAGGAAAGCAGATCCTCGTTGGTGTTTGGGTCACGCTGGGAATAAGCCGGGGGAGCCCAAAGCCAAGCTCCCGCCGCCAGGAGCCAAAAAATGTTCAGCCTTCTGTTTCTGCGCATTCCTAGGCCTCCACTTTGCTCACATCATTGAGGCTACATCTGTTCCGGCGCGGATACGCCCAGCAGCCCCAGGCCCTGCGCGATGACGTCCCGGACCCCGGCACAGAGCAGCAGCCTCGCCCGGGAGACCTCGGGGGCCTGCGGATCCACCACCCGGCATTTCTCGTAGAACGGGTGGTAGAGCCCGGCCAACTCCAGGACGTAGTTGGCGAGAGGATGGGGGGAGAGCAGCTTCTCGCAGTCCTTGAGCACTTCCGGGAACCACGCGATCTTGAGCAGAAGGGCCCGCTCCTCGGCTGAGGTCAGGAGCGTCCCGTTGGGGCCCGGCAAAGGCAGCTCCGGCCCGAAAAGACCCTGCTTCTCGGCCTCCCGGAAGATGGAGCAGATGCGGGCGTGCACATACTGGCAGTAATAGACCGGGTTCTCCGAGGACTGCTTCTTGGCCAGCTCCAGGTCGAAGTTCAGGTGCGAATCCGGCGTGCGCAGGGCGAAGAAGAACCGGCAGGCGTCCTTGCCCACCTCCTCGACCACCTCGCGCAGGCGCACGAACTCGCCCGTGCGCTTCGACATCTTCACCGCCTCCTGCCCGCGGAAAAGATGGATCAGCTGGTGGATGATGACGTGGAAGGCTTCTGGAGGGTAGCCCAAAGCCGCGATCGCCGCTCTCATGCGCGGCACATAGCCGTGATGGTCCGCTCCCCAGATGTCGATCGACTGCTCGAAGCCCCGGGAGAACTTGTCCTCATGGTAGGCGATGTCCGCGAGGAAATAGGTGGGGGCCCCGTCGGCCTTGATCAGCACGCGGTCCTTGTCGTCCTCGGACTCCGCCGCGCCTGACGTCCCCAGCCAGACCGCCCCTTCTTTCTCATAGACCATGCCGCGGGTCTTGAGCTTGCGCAGGGTGGTCTGGAGCTCGTCTTTGGCGTGGAGCTCGGACTCCCGGAACCAGCGGTCGAAACTCACCCCGAATCCGTCCATGTCCTCGCGGTGGGACTGCAGCAGGGCCGCGATCCCGGCCTGGCGGAACTGGTCGGGCGTCCAGGAGTCCGCTTCCGGAGGGAAGGACTTCGCCAGGTCGGCGACGTATTGGCCCTGATAGCCCTTCTCGGGAGGCTCTTGCCCGTGCCGTCGCGCGTACAAGGAAAGCCCGAGCCGCTCCACCTGCTTGCCCGCGTCGTTGACGTAGAACTCCGACGAGGCCTGCCGGCCCAGGCGGCGCAGGATGCGCACCAGGCAGTCGCCCAAGGTCGCGCCCCGGCCCGAGGCCAGGTGCAGCGGGCCGGTGGGATTGGCGGAGACGAACTCGACGATGACCTTGCGGGCCGGTCCGCCTTCGTCGCGGCCATAGGCTGCGGGACTGAGCGTGACGGCCTTGAGATTGGCGCAGAGGACCGAGTTGCGCAGCTTGAGGTTGACGAAACCGGGCGGCGAGGCGACCGCCGACTCGATCTCGACCAAGCCGCCCAGGCTCTCGGCCAGGGACTGGGCGAGCTCCAGCGGGGGGCGGCGCGCGGCCTTGGCCATGGCCAAAGGCCAGGGCAGGCACAGGTCGGCCCGCATCTTGGGAGGGGGGATGGTCAGCGTCAGCTCGGCCGGCAGCGCGGCGCCCGCGGCCTGGGCCCAGTCCTGGGCCCGCGCCGCGAGGGACTTCCGGAGCGCGGCGAGGATCATAGCGACGCGGGCGCGGCCATGCCCGCGAGCTGCTTGACGGTCCCGGCGTCGTGGGCCAGGGCGCAGGCCTCGTCGACGCTGGCCAGGTTCTGCTTGATGAGGAAGGCCAGGTACTGGTCCATGGAGATCATGCCGTACTTGGCGCCCGCCTCGATGGCCTGGTAGATCTGGTGGGTCTTGCCCTCCCGGATGAGGCTGCCGATGGCCGAGGTCATGCGCATGAACTCCCGGGCGCAGACCCGGCCCTGGCCGTCCTTGCGCTGGAGCAGGGACTGGCAGATGACCGCCTGCAGCACGGTCGAGACCTGGACGCGCACCTGCTGCTGCTGGTGCGGGGGGAAGACGTCGATGATGCGGTCCACCGTGGTGGGCGCGTCCTGCGTGTGCAGGGTCGCGAAGCACAGGTGGCCGGTCTCGGCCGCGGTGATGGCGAGCTGGATGGTCTCCAGGTCGCGCATCTCGCCGATGAGGATCACGTCCGGGTCCTGGCGCAGGGAATGCTTGAGGGCCTCGGAGAAGCTCTTGGTCTGCCGGCCCACCTCGCGCTGCAGGATGATGGAGTTCTTGTCCTGGTACGAGAACTCGATGGGGTCCTCGATGGTCAGGATGTGCTTCTGGTGCTTCTGGTTGATGAGCTCGATGAGGCAGGCCAACGTCGTGGTCTTGCCGGAGCCCGTGGGCCCGGTCACCAGGACCAGGCCGCGGGGCAGGTCGATGAGGTTGGTCATGGCCGGCATGAGGCCGATGTCGGCGGGCGTGGGGATCTTGGCGGAGATGGTGCGCAGGACCGCGGCCACGCCGTTCTTCTGGACGAACACGTTGACGCGGAAGCGGGAGACCCCGGAGATCTCGATGGAGCAGTCGAGCTCCCAGTCCTCCTCGAAGCGCGCGCGCTGCTCCTCCAGCAGGATCGCATAGATCATCTGCTTGCTTTCGTCGGCCGTCAGCGGCGCGGCGCCCGGGATCGGGATGATGAGGCCGTTGCGGCGCACCATGGGCGGCTTGCCCACGACCAGATGCAGGTCGGAGGCCCCCATGCGGACGGTGGTCGTGAGGACTTCGATGATGTCAGCCATGGGCCTTCCTGTGCGACGGGGTCTTGGCGGCGGCCTGGGGGGGCTCTTCCCAGGCCACGGGGCGTCCCTGATGGTAAAGCTTCTCCAGGGCGTAGAAGCGGCGGGTCTCCTCGGTCATGAGGTGCGCCAGGAGGCCGCCGAAATCGAGGACTCGCCAGCGGTCGCTCGCCGGCCGCGCCCAGCGCAGGGCCGGGCAGCGCAGGGACCGTCCGGCCTTGCGCAGCTCCTCCTCCAGCGCTTCCAGATGCGGCGGCGAGGTGACGGTCGCGATGAGCATGTATTCGGTCACGGGGCTCTGCCGCCGCACGTCGAGGAGGAGGATCGCCTCAGCTTTCTTGTCCGAGGCGGCCTGGGCCAGGGCCCGGCCCAGAGCTCTAAAAGTAAGCGCCATGGGTGGTCTTCTGCTTGAGCCGCTCGCGCAGGCCCTCTTCGACGCGATGGCCGATGTTCTCCAGAGCCGAGGACAGGAACTGCGCCACCGTGGTCAGCGTGCGGCCGATCTCGGTGCGCTGGTCGTCCTTCAGGTCGGCCTCGGAGTGGAAGATGAGATAGCCGTGGGGGCGCTTGGCGCCCGGCAAGGACACGTAGTAGACGTGGTCCTTGATCCAGATGTTGCGGGTCTCCTGGACGGGCGGGAGCTTGCCTTGGATGCCGGCGAAGTCGAAGGGGCCGCAGCCGGCCATGAAGTCCATCTCGTCGTTGAAGACGTTGTAGAGATACGCCGCCGCGGACCAGTTGCCCTCCAGGTGCGGCACCACGTGTCCGAGGACCTTGGCCAGCAGGGCCTGGCCGCTCTCCCAGGGCTCCAGGAGCATGTGGGACAGGTCGTAGATGAGGGTCAGCTCGCTTGAGGTCCGGCGCAGGCGCCGGGAGAGGACCTGCACCAGATGCGCGAAGAAATCCACGGCCAGCTCTGGATGCGACTTGAGCCACCGGTTCATGTCCTCGCGGTGCAGGCGGAAGAGGGCGGTGGCGCCGGAGGCGGCGGCTTGGGCCGAGCGCGCCACGTCGTCGATCAGCGCCATCTCGCCGAAGCAGTCGCCGGGGCCCAGGATCGCCAGGTCCTTCATCTCGTCGGCGGAGACGCGTTTGGAGATGCGCACCCGGCCGCCGGTCACGAAGTAGAGGCTGTCCCCCGTGCTGCCTTCCGCGAAGATGACGGCGCCGTCCGCGAAATCCACGGGCGCGAGGAACTCGCTCAAGGTCGCGAGCTGGCTTTCCGGGATCGTCTCGAGCAGGCGGACCGATCTGAGGAGCTGGAGTCTTTCTTTTTGGTCCATGGGCGCTCTCCTTAGGCGGCCGGGGCGGGCACCTTCGCCGCCCCCAGGCCGGCCAGCATCCGGAAGGAGTCCTGGTTGTGGGCCCGCGTGATGGCCTCCTCGGGCTTGACCAGCCCTTCGCGGCACAGGTTCGCCAGGGCCTTGTCCATGGGGATCATGCCGTACTTCGCCCCGGTGTCTATGGCCCCGTAGATCATGTGGGTCTTGCCCTCGCGGATCAGGTTCGACACGGCCGGGGTCATGACCAGGATCTCGCGCGCAGCGATCCGGCCCTCGCCGTCGGCGCGGGGCAGCAGGATCTGGGAGACCACGCCCTGGAGCACCATCGCCAGCTGCACCCGGATCTGGGACTGCTGGTGGGGCGGGAACACGTCGATGATCCGGTCGATGGTGGAGGGGCAGTCCTGGGTGTGCAGGGTCCCGAAGCACAGATGCCCGGTCTCGGCCGCGGTGACCGCCAACTGGATGGTCTCCAGGTCGCGCATCTCGCCGACCAGGATGACGTCCGGGTCTTCGCGCAGGGCGGCCTTGAGGGCCGCGGCGAAGGACTTGGTGTTCTGTCCCACCTCGCGCTGCCGGACGATGCACTTCTTGGACTCGTAGACGAACTCGATGGGGTCCTCGACGGTCAGGATGTGGCCGGTGAGCTTCTGGTTGACCAGCTCCATGATGGCGGCCAGGGTCGTGGACTTGCCGGAGCCGGTGGGGCCGGTGACCAGGACCAGGCCGCGGGGCAGGTCGGAGAAGCCGATCACCGTGGGGGAGAGGCGCAGCTGCTCGGGAGTGGGGATCTTGGTCGAGATGACCCGCATGACCGCCTCGACGCCGTTCTTCTGGACCAGCACGTTGACGCGGAAGCGCGCGAAGCCCGTGATGGCGAAGGAGCAGTCGAGCTCCCAGTTCTCCTCGAACTTGGTGCGCTGCTCCTCGTAGAGGATGGAGTAGATGAGGCGCTTGGACTCCTCGGCGGTCAGCGGCGTGCCGCCGGGGATCTCGGCGATCTCGCCGTTGAGGCGCATCATGGGAGGCTTGCCGATGACCAAGTGGACGTCGCTGGCCCCGGCTTGGACGGCGGCTTTGAGGATCTGGACTAATTCCATGCTCGACTCCCCCCTAGGGCAACGGGCAATCCTCGGCCAGGACCACGCTGACGTCGACCACCCGCTTGAGATCCACCTGAGTCAGGGGCCGAGCCGTCGGACAGTCCAGCATCCGGGCGACGGCGGCGGCGTTCTCGAAGCGGCCCATCCGGTCGTAGACGACGGTCCGTCCCTGCCCTGCGACATTGCCCACGGACATGACGTCCGCGCCCTTCAATCGTAATATATTTTTGGCGCGGCTGGCGATACCGGGCTTGGTCGAGGCGTTGAGGACCTCCACGGTGATCCGCTCCGGGGCCGGCGGGCCGCCGGAGCCGAGGATGAGGCGGTTGATCAGGCTTCCGGCCTGGTCTTCCGGCGGCAGCCAAGCCGGGCGCAGACTCTCCGGCCGCAGGCGCTGCAATTCCAGGGCCAGGGCGAGGCGGTCGAACCAGGACCAGGTCGCGATGCCCGACGGGGAGAACGTCTTCGGCCAAGAACGCGGCTCATGGATGCGCCGGGCCATCCAGTCCGCCGCGTCCAGCGGCGGCTCCCCCGAGGCAGGAGGCAGCGTCCCGCGCCAGACGGGGAGGCCGGGGCCGATCCCGACGGCCGGAGCCAGGGCCGCGAGCTGCGCGCCGGCGGCTTCCTCGGAGGGGAGGCCCTTGGCGCCTGCGGTATCGGAAGTTCCGCAGGTGCCGGCCGGACGGATTTCCTTACGGCCGGCGCGCGGTCCGCCGGGCAGGTAGACGAGATCGAGGGTGCGGCTCACGGGCTGATAGACCGTGAAGAAGAGGGCCGGGGCCTGCCCGGCGCCGCTGGAGTCCAATGCCAGCCAGCCCAGGACCGGCCGGCCTTGAGCCAGCGCTCGGGCGAGGGGCGAGCGACTCTGGGCCCAGGCCAAAGCGAGGGCCCCGCAGAGCAGGGCCGCCGCCAGGAGCCGGCCTAGGCTGGTTTGGCGCATAGGCGGTTCCATAAGGAGACGGACAGAGGATGCAGCCAGGCGCCCCGCCCCACGGCGTGGCTCAGCTTGGCGGCGAGGCTGGCCGCGAAGGCGGCCTCCAGGTCCCGGAACGCGAGGCGGCGCAGGGGCGCCGCCTGCGGATGGGTCCGGTCCTCGGAGACCGCGTCGGCCACGTAGAGGATGCGTTCCAGGCGCGGCATGGATGGCGAGCCGAGGGTGTGGTTGCGCACGGCGCGCAGGACCGCGCGGTCCCGGCAGCCGAAGCGCCGCTCGGCCAAGTCCTCCCCCACATAGGCGTGCAAGAGCCCCGGCTGCCGGCGGGCGATGGTCGCCAGCAGGGGCACTCGCAGCCTGTGGTCCAGGGCGTAGCGGGCCAAGCGCTTCTTCTTGACCAGCCGGCCGCAGTCGTGCAGGAGCGCGGCCAGAGACGCGCGCCGGGGGTCCTCGCCCCAGCGGCGGGCCAGAGCCTCGGCCAGGCGCCTTACGGCCAAGGTGTGGGCGAACCTCCCGGGGCCCAGGCCTGATTCCAGGTCCGCGCTCAGGCCGGTCCCATAGAGGCCGCGGCGGGCGATGAGGCTCGCCACGCGGGGATGCAGCCAGCGGGAGCAGTCCAGGCCCGCGGCTAGGTCCGCGCGCAGGTCCGTCGAGGAGACATCCGGCATGGGCCGGCGGATGAAGGAAAAATGCGCGGGGATGCGCCGGCCTTCCGTCCCCGGCCGCCGGGCCGTCCACCACCGGCAAAGCGCGGGCAGGCGCTCCGGCGCGCGCCAGCGGCGCCAAGCCGCGGCGCCGTCGGATCCGACCGCGAAATGCAGCTCCCAGTCCGGATGCTCGGCGCGCAGGGCGGCCAGGGACTGCACCGTGTACACCCGCCGGCGGCTGCGCAGTTCCCGGTCGTCGATCCGGGCCCGGCGGCGCCAGCGCCGGGGCAGGGAGGGCAGGAGTCCGAGTCGGAGCATGCGCAGGCGGTCTGCGGCGGGCGCGGCCGGGCCGGTCTTGAGCGGGGCCTGGAAGGCCGGGAGGATCAGGATCCGGTCGGGCTTGACGCGTTCCGCCGCGGCCCTCAGCAAGGCGGCGTGGCCGAGATGGGGGGGGTCGAAGCTTCCGCCGAAGAGCAGGACGCGCACGAAAGGATTCTACCAAAAAGGGGGGAGTCGGCCGCCCGCCGCCTTGACAGTCCCGCCGCAAATGGGACAACATGGATAGGGATGAAATTCTCCGTCATCATCGCGACCTGCAATGAGGCCTTCCATATCGCCTCTTCCCTCAAACGCCTGCGGCAGATCTCCCAGCAGAACCCGCTCGAGCTCATCGTGGTGGACGGCGGTTCCGAGGACGACACCGCGGCCCAGGCCCGGCCCTGGGCCGACCAGGTCCTGGTGCACGAGCGCCCGAACCGCGGGGAACAGCTCCATCTGGGCGCCCAAAAGGCCGCGGGCAGCATGCTGCTCTTCTTGCGCGGCGACGCCCAGCTCCCCGGGAACTGGCAGCAGGCGCTCGAGCATTTCTGGCTCTCGCCGGACTTGGGCCAGGTGGCGGCCACCGTCTTCACCGTCCAGTTCGGCACGAGCCTCTCCTTCCGGCTGGCCTCCCGGCTGGTCAACGCGGAGGCGCGCTGGCGCGGCCAGGCGGACCTGTGCCATGGCCTGTGCACCACGGCCGACATCTATCGCTACAGCGGAGGCTTCCCCCCGGTGCCGTGCTTGGAGGGCCGCGCTTTCTGCGAGCGCTTGCGGCCTTTCGGCCGCATCGCGGTGCTGCCGGAGCGGATCTGGCCCTCGTCAAGCCGGCTGCACCGCTTCGGCTTGCTGGGCTGCGTGCGGCGGCGGCTCGGGCTGGAGCTGCGCTTGAAGCTGGGGGCCGCGCCCGAGCGGCTTTGCCAGGACGGCTGCGCCTCCTGAGCTCCGGTTGACCCGACCGCCTCGCGCCGATATCATATCTGCATGAGCCTCGACCTGGGCGCCTTGCGCCTGCCCTCGGCGGTGATGCAGTCGCCCATGGCGGACTGCACGGACCTGCCTTTCCGCTTGGTCTCCCGCCGGCGGGGGCTGGCCTTCGCCTTCACGGAGATGGTCTCCGCGCCGTCCTTGCTGCACCGCAACCGCAAGACCTTGGACGTGCTCAAGACCGTGCCCGAGGACCGGCCTCTGGGAGCGCAGCTCCTGGGCAAGGACCCGGCCCGGCTGGCCGCGGCCGCGGCGCTGCTCGCGGAGATGGGCTTCGACCTCATCGACCTCAACTTCGGCTGCCCCGTCAAGAAGGTGGTCTCCAACGGCGAGGGCGCGGCGCTCTTGAAGGACCCGGACCTGGCGGAGCGCATCTTCGTCGCGGTGCGCCGGGCGGTCAAGCTCCCGCTCACGGTGAAGACCCGCAAGGGCTTCAGCGACGAGAGCGGGGTCGAAGCCGTGGAGCTGGCGCGGCGGGCGCAGGCCCAGGGCTTGGACGCGATCACCGTGCACGGCCGCACCCAGAAGCAGATGTACGGCGGACTCTCCGATCCTCGCGCCGTAGCCCTGGTGCGCGGCGCCGTCTCCATCCCGGTCATCGGCAACGGGGATGTGCGCGCCCCCGAGGACGCCCTGCGTCTTCGGGGGGAGAGCGCCTGCCACGGCGTGATGGTCGGCCGGGGCGGTCTGGGAAATCCCTGGCTCTACCGCCAGGTGCACCAAGCCTGGGAGGGCGCCGGCGGCCAGCCCCAGGCCCCTGACCTTGATTCTCGTCGCGTCGCGCTTTTAGAGCATTTCGACCTGGAGGTGGAGCACCGGGGCGAGCGCCAAGCGGCCCTGAACTTCCGGCGCATCGGGGCCTGGTACACGGCGGGCCTGCCCGGCGCCAAGGCCTTCCGGACCGGGGTCTACGCCACGATGGACGTGGGGCTCATCCGCCGGATGATCCTGGATTTCTTCGCCGGTCTTAGCGATACCTGAGCAGGAAGCGCAGATTGGCCGCGATGAGCGCTTCGATGCGGGGCAGCATGAAGGGCGTGATGGTGTCCTGGGGGTCGGTGGGGATGCGCACCACGCAGCAGTATTCGGCGACATTGCGCCGCATCCGGCGCAGGACCATGGCCTTGCGCTGCGCGGTGGGCGGCTTGCGCACCAGGACCGTGCCCAGGCGGTCGAGGTCGAGGCGTCGGGAGAGTTCTCCGACGAGTCTGTCCCAGGAGGGGCTCCTCTGCGCCGCGGTCTTGCGCTCTTCGCTGAAGAGGGTGACGGGCCGGACTTGCGCCAGGACCCGGCGGAGGGACTCGGCTTGGTTGGGCGTGCCGGGGAACAGGTGGATGGCCGCGTCCGCGAAATCCCCGGTGCCGAGGAGGCGTTCGAGGATTATCCGGTAGTCGGAACAGCGCTCCGCGCTGAGGCCGCCGGCGGCGAGCTCGGCCTCCAGGCGCTCCCGGGTCTTCTGCAGGAGCTCGCTCTTGAACGCGGTCAGCGGCTCTTCGGTCTCCTGGAGCTTGCGCAGCATGAACTCCCAGGGGTCGGCCTCGTACTTGAGGATGCCGTGGAACCGGCAGTATTCCGAGAGCCTGGCGAGGATGATCAGCTGCGGCGTGGAATCGGACTCGCGGGCGTCCATCATCTCTTGGCCTGGCGGGCCCGCGCCGGCTTCGGCTCTGGGAGCTCGTGCAGGAAGAAGTCCGCGGGCAGGCGGCCGGCGAAGGGGCTCCGGTCCCAGGCTCCGAGCTCGTAGACGTCCGCCTGGCCCCGCTGCCAGGGGTCGAAGACCAGGCAGACCTGGCGTCCCGCCTCGAGGCAGCGGCCGGGCGCGGCGTCCGAGCAGGCGGTCTCCGGCTCCGGGGTGGGCGGGGAGCAGAGCACGGCGCCGGTGTGGAAGGGGCGCACCGTGCGCTCCCGGTCGCGGACCGACCAATGCTCGGGCTTGAGGTGCCCCAGCTCGGCCCACACCAGATCCGACCAGTCCAGGCAGGTGCCTTGCGAGCGAGCCAGGGCGTCGCGCAGGGCGGCCAGGCGGAGCTGGGCGGCCTCGAGCTCCCGGCGCAGCCGCCCCTCGGTCGCGAGCTCCGGCTTCTCCAGCCGCTTGGTCAGCGCCTTGATCTCGGTCTCGCGGCTGCGTATGGACTCCTCGAGCTGCCGCGCCGGCAGCGTGTCGTCCTGAGACGCCTTGGTGCCTTCGTCGCTGAGCAGCCCGGCCCGCCATCCCTCATCCATGCGTTTGGACACCACGTCGTTGTAGCGCGCGTAGAGGGTGAAGAGTTCGACCTGGGCCTCGGCCGGCAGGGCCTTCACCGCGGCTTGGGCGGCGATCGCGGGCGGCTCCCGGAGCAGCCCCGACAGCCCGCTCTCTTCGGCGCGGCCGGGATACGTCAGGAAGACCAGCAGCGACGCGGCCCATAAAGGTCTCTTGGTCATGGTGGATGAGGAGTCCGGTCGGACGCTGCCGGGCGGGGCCCGGGGTTGTGTCGAATCCCGCACGGATGGTATCAATTTTTCGTCGTGGTCTCAATGCGCCGGGCCCTCGCGGCTGGACGAATTTTGGTAGAATCCCTGTCCGACCATGGGGGAGCGCAATGACCGATTCTTATAAGCAATGGCAGGTTCCGGAACGCGTGGCTCGCCTGAAGGACCTCGTTTACAATCTCTGGTGGAGCTGGCATCCGGAGGCGCGGGCCCTGTTCAAGGAGATCGACCGCAGCCTCTGGCGCACCACCTACCATAACCCCGTGCTCCTGCTGCAGAGCAGCCTGCCCCGCCTCAACGAGCTGGCCCAAGACGAGGGTTTCCTGTCCCGCTACGATTCGGTCATCCGGCTCTTCGATGAGTACCTCGAAGACCAGTACACGTGGTTCGCCCGCAAGTACCCGCAGGCCAAGGGCCAGCGCGTCGCCTATTTCTCGGCCGAGTTCGGGGTGCACAACTCCCTGCGCATCTACTCCGGCGGCCTGGGCATCCTGGCCGGGGACCACTGCAAGACGGCGTCGGATCTGGGCGTGCCCCTGGTCGGGCTGGGCTTCATGTACCCGCAGGGCTATGTGCAGCAGCGTATCAGCGTGGACGGCTGGCAGCAGAACGTCTACGAGCAGATCGACTGGAGCGTCTCGCCCATCCGCCCGGTCATGACGCCCAACGGGGACAACTTCCTCATGAACTTCAACCTGGGGCCGCTCAACCTTCAGGTGGCGGTCTGGGAGATCGTGGCGGGCCGCGTGCGGCTCTTCCTCATGGATACGCATGTGGAAGGCAATTCGGCCCAGGACCGGGAGATCTCCGGCCGGCTCTACGGCGGCGACCGCACCATGCGCCTGCGCCAGGAGATCCTCCTGGGCATCGGCGGGGTGCGTCTCTTGCGCGCCCTGAACGTCCCCGCCGAGCATTATCACGTCAACGAGGGGCACTCCGCTTTCATGTTCCTGGAGCTGGTCCGCGAGCAGGTGGCGGCGGGCAAGTCCTTCGCGGACGCGGCCCGCGACGTGGCCGGCCGCTCGGTCTTCACCACGCATACCCCGGTCGAGGCCGGACACGACGTGTTCTCCGAGGGGCTGGTCACCGAGTACTTCAACCGGTACTGGAGCGAGCTCGGCCTGGACCAGGAGCAGTTCCTGGAGCTGGGCCGGGTCCCGGGCCAAGCGGGCTGGAACATGACCTCCCTGGCGCTCAAGATGTCGGGCCAGCGCAACGGCGTGAGCAAGCGCCACGGCATCGTCTCGCGCCACATGTGGGCCAAGCTCTGGCCGGAGAAGAAGGAGGAGGAGGTCCCGATCGGGCACGTCACCAACGGCGTCCACCTGTCCACTTGGCTGCAGCAGGACCTGGGCTGGACCTTCTTCAAGTATCTGGGCCGCGATTGGCCGGAGAAGCAGGACGACGTCTCGGTCTGGTCCCAGGTCGCCGGCATCCCGGACCAGGAGCTTTGGCGGGCGCACATGCGCAACAAGGAGGAGCTCTTCAAGCTCCTGCGCGACCGGGCCCGGGACCGCTGGATCTCGCGCAACGCCGATGCGTCCCAGCTGCTGACCCAGGGGGCGCTTTTGGACCCGCAGGCCTTGACCATAGGGTTTGCCCGGCGCTTCGCGGGCTATAAGCGGGCGACCTTGATCCTGCGCGACCTGGCGCGCCTGAAAGGCCTGCTCCTGGACCACTGGCGGCCGATCCAGCTGGTCTTCGCGGGCAAGTCCCACCCGGCCGACGACTCGGGCAAGGCCCTCATCCAGCAGATCTACCACTTGGCCAAGGACCCATCCTTCGGCGGCCGCATCGTGTTCGTGGAGGACTACGACATGCACGTGGCCCGCTACTTCGTCCAGGGCTGCGACCTCTGGCTCAACAATCCTCTGGCGCCGCTGGAGGCCTGCGGCACGAGCGGCATCAAGGCCGCGGTCAACGGCGTGCCGAGCCTCTCCATCCTCGACGGCTGGTGGGAGGAGGGCTACAACGGAGCCAACGGCTGGGCCATCGGCGCTCCCGGCGGCCGGGGCTCGGGCGACGCGGCGGACGCGGCGGACGCCGAGGACATCTACCAGACCCTGGAGCAGAAGATCGTGCCGCTCTTCTACGAACACGGGCCGGACGGGATCCCGCACGGCTGGATCAAGGTGATGAAGGAGTCCATCAAGACCGTGGCCCCGCGCTTCTGCGGCAACCGGATGGTCAAGGACTACGTGAAGATGTTCTACGGGCCGGAGGCCGCGCCGCAGCCGGCGAGCGCCCGGACGACCGCGCAGGTGGGGACCTGACCGGCAGGATCAGCCATGCAGTGCCCCAACTGCCGCCATGAGGAGGATGACGCCGCGGCGGAGTGCTCCCAGTGCGGCTTCGTCCTGGCGAAATGGCGCGCCCGTCTCCAGCAGGCCCAGGCCGGCCAGCCCGCCCCGCTGGTCCAGCCTCCGGCCGCGGCGAAGCCGGCCTCCGGGGTGGACCTTTCCATCTGGATCCTGCTGCTCATCGCCACGGTCGGGGTGTGGAGGCTGACCCGGTCCGGCCAGGATGCGGCGTCCGGCCAGGCGCCGGCGGCCGCCGTCGGGACGGGCGCGTCCGTGGCGGCCATCCCGGAGGATTCCTGGCGATTCGAGGGCCGGGTCTTGGACCTGCTGCGGGGCAGTCCCATCAAGGGCGCCAAGGTCGCCTTCCTCGACTGGGAGACCGGCCACCAGTACGAAGACGTCACCGATGACGAAGGCCGCTACGGGGTCAACGTCGAGATCCGCTGGAAGCGGGGCTACGCCGCGGAGATCTCCCATCCCCTCTACCTCCCACGCCACTGGAACGGCGCCGCCCTCGCGGTGGACCGCAAGGAGCGCCTGCGCCTGGGCCTGGAGCCGGCCCCGACGGATGCCGACTCGCCCTGCTACCGCGGCACGCGCAAGCCGGTGCCGGTGACTTTGGATTTCGCCTTGTTCCCGCAGGACCTCTCCGAAGCGGAACGCCAAGAGGCCGGCCTGTAAGCGGCCCCGCGTTCATTTGACCCGCCCTCCATCGCCCTGCTACGATAGCGTCATGCGTGCGGTCCTCGCCGTGCTCGCCGCCATCCTTCTGGCCCCCTTCGTCGCCGCGGGCATGTTCCTCTACGGCTGGTGGACCTATCATCACCTCGAGCGCTCCATCGTCGAGAAGATGGACCAGTACTACCTCAACGTCACCACCCCCAACCGGGAGGAGTACCTCCTCTCCAGCGACGAGGTCTTCGAGGTCCCCTATCTGGCCTCCAGGCTCAGCGTCGAGGCCGTCCCCACCCGCATCTACGACGCCTCCGACCGCCTCATCGGCGAGTTCTCCAGCGAGAAGGCCCTCTATGTGCGCAGCCCGGACGACGTCCCCGTGTTCCTGAAGAAGGCCTTGGTGGCCACCGAGGACGGGACCTTCTACGAGCACCATGGCATCAACTACCGCGCCACGGCCCGCGCGATGCTCGCCAACCTGCGCCATATGCGCATGGCCCAGGGCGGCAGCACCATCACCCAGCAGCTCGCCAAGCTCATGTTCACCACCCGCAAGAAGACCCTCGGCCGCAAGATCTTCGAGGCCTTCTGCGCCCGCAAGATCGAAGCCAAGTTCACCAAGGACCAGATCCTCCTGATGTATCTCAATTTCGCCTACTTCGGTCACGGCTGCTTCGGCGTCGAGTCCGCCTCCCGCTTCTACTTCGGCAAATCCACCAAGGACCTCGAGCTCGGCGAATGCGCCCTGCTGGCCGGCATCGTCAACAGCCCCATCCGCTTCTCGCCTTACGAGCATCGCGACCTGGCCAAGGCCCGGCAGCACATCGTGCTCGTGCGCATGGCCAAGCTCCACTTCCTGCCCGCCTCGGCCGTGGAGCGCTACTGGAACGACTTCTGGGTCACCATGGACCAGCGCCTCAAGACCCCCGAGAGCTCCTTCTGGCGCATGAACGTCAACGAGGCCCCTTACCTCGTGGAGACCGTCCGCCGCGCCCTGGAGAAGGACTTCGACCGGGAGCGCATCCTCAAGGGCGGCCTGCGCGTGCGCACCACCTTCGACCTCGACGTCCAGAAAGCGGCGCAGTCGGCGGTGCGCGAGGGCCTGGCCGCGGTCAACCTCTCCACGGGCACCGCCAAGGTGGTCGGCGGCCTGGCCGCGGTGCGCCCCACGGACGGCGCCGTCCTGGCCTTGGTCGGCGGCGCGGGCTTCAATTTCTCGGACCAGCTCAACCGGGCCAAGGACATCGCCCGGCCCGTGGGCTCCTCGATCAAGCCCTTCGTCTACGCCGTGGCCTTCGAGTCGGGCCGGTTCAAGCCCGAGGACCGGATGCTCGACGCCCCGGTCAAGTACCGCTGGGGCGGCCGAGTCTGGGCGCCGCAGAACTACAACCGCAAGTACTACGGCGAGGTCACCCTCGCCGAGGCCCTGCATCGCTCGCTCAACTCCGTCGCCATCAAGCTCCTCGACGCCATCGACATCGATGCGGTCATCAGGCTCCTTTCGGACGCCACCGGCATCCCGCGCCAGGACTGGCCCCGCAACCTCACCTTGGCCTTGGGCACGGCGGACCTCTCGCCCCTGCAGCTCGCCGGCGCCTACTCCCTCTTCGTCAACGGCGCCAGGACCGTGCGGCCCTATTACATCGTCTCCATCGAGGACCGCGACGGCGCCGTGGTCAAGGCCGGCGGCCCGCCGGACACCCAGCCCCAGGTGGTGCTGAGCTCCGCGACCTGCGCGACCATGGTCTCGGTCATGCAGGGCGTCTTCGCTCCCCAGGGCACGGCCCATGCCGCGGCCAAGAAGACCGGCTTCAACCTGCCCGCCGCGGGCAAGACCGGCACGACCAACGACTATCGCGACGCGTGGTTCGCGGGCGTCACCCCGGACCTCTCCGCCGCGGTCTGGGTCGGCCACGACGACATGCGCATCCCCTTGGGCCACGGCGAGACCGGCGGGGTGTTCGCCGCTCCCATCTGGATGAACTTCGTCAAGGCCGTCTATCGCAACCGCCCCACAAAATCGTTTAATTAGGAACTCTTTGGAGGACCTATGGCCGAAGACCTGATCTCATTCACGCAGAACAACCAGGACCTTTCCACCGACAAGGGCTACCAGTTCAAGTTCTTCTGCGACCATTGCCGAAACGGCTACCAGACCCCCTTCGAAGCGTCCACTCTGGGTGTGGCGGAGGGGCTCTTCCAGGCCGCGGGCAGCCTCTTCGGCAATGTCCTCGGCCGCACCGCGGAGACGGCCGAGCAGCTGCGCCGGGCCGTGGCCGGCCCGGCGCGCGACCGGGCTTTCCGGCGGGCGGTCGAGCAGGGCAAGGCGCATTTCAAGCAGTGTTCCCGCTGCGGAAAATGGGTCTGCCCGGAGAAGTGCTGGAATGCGGACAAAGGCCTTTGCAAAGGCTGCGCGCCCGTGGCGGAAGAGGAGCTGGCCGCGGCCCAGGCCGCGGTGCTCAAAGCTCAGATCACGGAGAAGCTCCAGGGCCAGGACCTCACCAAGGACCTGAAGCTCGACCAGCCGATCTCCGCGGCCTGCCCTAAATGCGGCCAGGCCCCGGGCCGCGGGAAGTTCTGCCAGGAATGCGGGGCGTCATTGGCCAAGACCCGGCCGTGTCCCAAGTGCCAGGCTGAGATCCCGATCGGCGCCAAGTTCTGTCCCGACTGCGGCGCCCCGGGCGGCGGGCCGGCCTGAGCCCATGCTCCGGCGCTTGCTGCCCGTAGTCCTCTCCGCGGCCGTCCTCTCGGCCTGCAGCCCGGTCGTCCAGGAGAGCGAGCCCAACGACGACATGGCCCATGCCAGCCGCCTGCCCGCCAACGGCCGCGCCCAGGGCACGATCTCTCGGCCGGACGACGTGGATTGGTACAAGGTCGCCATCGAGCGCGACAGCGGAGTGCTGAGTCTTCACGTCGGCGGCATCCGCGACATCGATTTCGTCCTGAGCTTCCGGGACAAGACCGGCGCGGAGCTCAAGCGCATCGACGAGACCGGCGTGGGCGGCGACGAGGTCGCCACCGATCTGGGCGTCAGCCGCGGCGACTACTACGTGGTCCTCTCCAACAAGAACCCCGCGGCCCACAACCCGGCTCAGAAGTACGTCTTGAGCGCCAAGCTCGAGTCCGCGACCGGCCGGGAGCAGGAGCCCAACGACACTCCGCTGACGGCCAATGCGCTCGAACTCAACGGCGTCACGCGCGGCCATTACTACCCGTACACGAACCTGCTCTCCGAGGACCCGGACAAGGCCGAGCAGGACTGGTTCCGCGTCAAGGTGGACCGGGCCGGCGTCTACGCGCTCAACCTCGACCTCAGCGGCGTGCCCAACGTGGATCCCGTGCTGGAGGTCTACGATGTCAACGGCTATAAGCTCAAGGAGGTCGTGGGCGGGGGCGCGGGGCAGGGCCTGACCCTCAAGGATTTCGGCGTGCGCGCCCCGGCGCAATACCTGCTGCGCCTGCGCACGCGCGGCCCGCGCATGGGCAACCCGGATGTCTTCTATGAGCTTTTGAGCGAACTGCGGCCTTACGACGGCCGCACCGAGCTCGAGCCCAACGACCAGCGCGATGACGCCACGGCCTTCGACAAGGAGTCCATCTCCGGGCACATCGCCCCGGCCGGCGACGCGGACTGGTACCGGGTCAACGCCGTCACCAGCACCCGGACCATCCTGCGCGCGGACCTCTCCGCCGTTCCGGGCCTGGACCTCATCCTCACCGTGACCGACGACGTCGGCCAGCCGCTTTTGGTCGTCGACAACGGAATCAAGGAGACCCCGGAGGTGCTCACCGGCCTCGGCCTGAGCAACGCCACCTATTACCTGGTCGTCACGGAGAAGAGCGGCAAGGCGGCGGACCCGCGCAGCGCCTACACCTTGACCAAGACCTTGACGCCCTGGCAGCCGGGCCTGGAGTGGGAGCCCAACGACAGCAGCGCCACCGCGCAGGCCCTCAAGGTCGGCGAGTCGGTGGACGGCTACCTCGCGCCCAAGGGCGACGTGGATTTCTACATGTTCAACGTGTATCAGAAAGGGGACATCGTCTTCGACCTGACCGGGGTCATCAACGTGCGCTGGAGCGCGGAGCTCTACGACCAGGACAACAAGCCGCTCCTCGCGCAGAGCGCGGCCAAGGTGGGCGAGCCGCTCTCGTTCGACCGCGAGCTCGAGCCCGGCACTTATTGGCTGAAGCTCAAGGGCGCGGACTCCAACCAGAACAACGTCCGCGACAAGTACACGTTGCGGCTCAAGGCCCGATGAGGAGGCTGGTCCCCCTAGCCCTGGCCGCTCTGTGGGCGGGCTGCGCCGCGCCCAAGCCCAAGCCCGCGCCCGCGGCCTCCACGGTCCCGGCCGCGGCGCAGACCCCGCCGGCCGCCGCGTCTCCGAATTTCGAATTGAGCTCCTATGAGGTGGTGGGTACGCCCGAGGAGGATACTTTGGAGTACGTGCAGGTCTTCGTGGACGGCGCGCTGCAGGGCCGCACCGAGACGGCGGCCAGATCCAGGCCCAAGCTCTGGCTCGGCCGGGTCTCGGAGGGGAACCATCCCATGCGCTTCGAGGTCTGGGATTCCAGCGACGGGGTCTCGGGGATGCGGCGTCCGGACGACCTGCAGCCCGGTGAGCGCTTCTTCCGCGTCGAGCCCGGCAAGAAGACCATCGTGACCCTCAAGTTCACGGACGGCGGCCGGCAGTCGCTCTTCTACGTCACCCGCGACTAACGACGAAGCCCAGTCATTTACTCCTACAACCTGGCGATGAAAGTCAAAATCTGCGGGATCACCAATCGCGAGGACGCTGTCTGGGCCCTCAACGACGGCGCACATTTCATCGGCGTCGATTTCCGCAAGCGAAGCCCGAGGCGCGTCCTTCCGGCTGACGCCAAGGACTGGGTCCCCGCTCTGCCCACGTTCGCTTCCGTGGTGGGCCTCTTCGACGACGAGCCCTCGAAGGTCATCGCAAAGCTCGCCGCCGAGATGAACCTTAAGGGCGTCCAGCTCAACGGCCCGCAAACGCCGCAGCGGCTCAGGGGCCTGCGCCAGGCCTTGACCCTCGCTGAGTGTCCTCCCTTCATCATCAAAGCCCTGGCCTTTCCCGGCCCTGAGACTCTCGAGGACATCTCCCGCTGGGGCGACGCGATCGACTACGTCCTGCTCTACGACCCCGCGGAAAGCAAGCCCGGCTGGAGCCCGCGCCTATTCGATTGGGAGCTCGCGGCCGCCGCGGCGGCGCACGGCAAGCCCGTGTTCTTGGGCGGAGGACTCACCGCCGAGAACGTCCGCGAAGTCGCGATGAAGGTCCAGCCCTTCGCCGTCGACGTCACTGCCGGCATCGAGCGGTCCACCCGGCACAAGAACCCCGCCAAGATGCGCGCCTTCATCGCCAACGCGCTGCTGGGACGCTGACCGCGCGGCAGGGCGACTCCAATCCCCGGTCGGCGGTCAGGCGCCCTCGGGCCACCGCTGCCTGAGGTCATCGTCGGAGAATCCGAAGTGGTGCGCCAGTTCGTGGCGCAGGGTGATGCGGACCTGCCGGGAGAGCTCGGCCTCGTCTCGGCAGAGAGACTCGATGTTCCTCTGGTAGAGGATGATGCGCGCGGGCTCATGCGAGCCGGAGTAGGGGCTGAGCATGTCCGCGCGCCGCAGCCCCTGGTAAAGCCCCAGCAGGGTCTGCGAGCCGCGCCAGCGTCCGGCCTCAGGCCCGGGCGCGGCCTTGACCGAGATCTCCAGGTCCACGATGAGGTCGCGGAACTGACCGGGGATCTCGGCCAGGGCCGCTTCGGCCAGGCGCTCGAAGCGGGAGCGCGGGAACTTCACCGGCGCGAGGCCTCCCTCTTGAGGCGCAGCGCCAGACGGCCGTAGCGCCAAAGCTCCCGGAAGGGGGAGAGCTTGGAGGCCCCCTGCCGGCGTACGGTCAGCACGGCCGGGACCTCGGCGACCGTCTTGCCCGCGGCCAAGAAGCGCGCCGCGATCTCCGCGTTGATCTCGAAGCCCGTACTCTCCAGGCGCAGGGAGCGCAGGGTTTCGGCCCGATAGAGCCGGAAGATCGGCGTGTAGGCCGACAGCTTCGGCCCGCAGACTCTGCGGTAGAGGGCGTTGACCCAGAGGCTGGGCCAGCGGCGCCACCAGCGGACTTGCGCCGTCCCTGCGGCGGAGAGGAAGGGCGAGCCGCAGACCATGTCCGCGCCGGTCGCCTTCTGGCAGTCCAGCAGGGCCCGCAGCTGCGAGGGATGGAAGGTCAGATCCGCGTCCAGCGTCGCGATCCAGTCCCCGGAGGCGGCGGCAAAACCCGTGCGCAGGGCCGCTCCCAGGCCGCGGCGGTATTCGTGGGCCACGGCCCGGAACCGGAGCCTCTCTCCGGCCAGGTTGCGCAGCACCCCGCCCGTGCCGTCGTAGGATCCGTCGTCCACCGCGATGACCTCGCAGGGGACGCCCAGGGCGTCGAGCGTCGGGAAGAGCTCGTCGGCAAAGCGCCCCGCGGCGGCCTCTTCGTCGAAGCAGGGCAGGATGACGGAGAGCAGCACCGGCTAGGCCGGCCGAGCGGCGCCCTTGAAATAGTCGATGGTCCGGCGCAGGCCGTCTTCCAGCGGGACCTCGGGCTTCCAGCCGAGCTTGGCGCGCGCCTGACGGATGTCCGGGCGGCGCACCTGCGGGTCGTCGGCGGGCAGGGGCTTGTGCGCGATGCGGGACTTGGAGCCCGTGAGCCGGATGATGGTGCGGGCGAGCTGCCCGACCGTGAGCTCGTGGGGGTTGCCGATGTTGACCGGAGCGTTGATGTCCGAATCGAGCAGCAGAGAGATGCCCCGCACCAGGTCCGAGACGTAGCAAAGGCTGCGGGTCTGGGAGCCCTTGCCGTAGACCGTCAGCGGCCGGCCCTTGAGGGCCTGGGTGATGAAGTTGGGCACGGCCCGGCCGTCGTTGCGGCGCATGCGCGGGCCGTAGGTGTTGAAGATGCGGATGATGCGCACCGGTATGCGGTGGAAGCGGTGGTAGGCCATGGTCATGGCCTCGGCGAAGCGCTTGGCCTCGTCGTAGACGCCGCGCGGCCCGATGGGGTTGACGTTGCCCCAGTAGCTCTCGGGCTGGGGATTGACCAGGGGGTCGCCGTAGACCTCGGAGGTGGAGGCCAGCATGAAGACCGCGCCTTTGTCCTTGGCCAGGCCCAGGGCCTTGTGCGTGCCCAGGGCCCCCACCTTGAGGGTCGGGATGGGGAAATGCGCGTAGTCGATGGGGCTGGCGGGGCTGGCGAAATGCAGGACCGCGTCGAGCTTGCCCGGGACGTGGATGTAGTTGGTCACGTCGGCCTTGATGAAGGAGAAGGCCGGGTTCTGGAAGAGGTGCGCGATGTTGTCGAGGCTGCCGGTGATCAGGTTGTCGATGACGATGACCTGGTGGCCCTGGCCCAGGAAATGATCGGCCAGATGGCTGCCCAGGAACCCCGCCCCGCCCGTGATGAGCAGGCGCCGTGCGTGGGGAGAACGCCGTCGCACGGCGTTGGCCGAAGGCCAACGTGCGCCCTTCTTTATTCGCCGGCGCATCAGGGCCGGCCCACGCTGCAGTAAGTGAATCCCTCGGCGCGCACCGCGGCCGGGTCGTAGAAGTTGCGGCCGTCGAGGATGAGGGGCACGCGCATGAGCTTGTGCAGGCGCTTGAGGTCCAGCGTCCGGAACTCTGGCCACTCCGTCACCAGGGCCGCCGCGTCGGCGCCCTTGACGCAATCGTAAGCGTCGCGGCAGAAGCGCGCGCCTTTCAAGGCCGGCAGGGTCCGAGCGCCGCTCATGGCCACTGGGTCGTAGACGCGCAGGTTCACCTTGCGGTCCTTGAGCATGCGCGCGATGTCCACGGCCGGCGCGAAGCGCATGTCGTCGGTGTTGGGCTTGAAGGCCAGGCCCAGCAAAGCCACGGTCTTGCCCTCCAGGTTCCAGAGGTTCTCCTCGACCTTGCGCAACACCCAACTCTTGGAGAAGTCGTTGATCTCCTTGACGGCCTTGAGCAGCTGGAAGTCGTAGCCCTTCTGGCGGCTGAGCCAGTAGAAGGCCTCCAGGTCCTTGGGGAAGCAGAAGCCGCCGAACCCCAGGCCCGGCCGCAGGAACTGGTTGCCGATGCGGCGGTCCAGGCCCATGCCCTTGGCGACCATGGTCACGTCCGCGCCGACCTTCTCGCAGACCGCGGCCACGGCGTTGATGTAGGAGATCTTGGCGGCCAAGAACGAGTTGGAGGCGTGCTTGATGAGCTCGGCCGACTTCACGTCGGTGACCAGGATGGGGGCTTTGATGCCCGCGTAGACCCTGCGCATCATGGCCTCGGCCCGCGGCGAGGTCACGCCGAAGACCACCCGGTCGGGCTTGAGGAAATCCTCGACCGCCGTGCCTTCGGCCAGGAACTCCGGGTTGGAGACCACGTCGTAGGGGACGCCCTTCCGGTTGAACCGGGCCACGGTCTTGGAGACCCACTCGCCGGTCTCCACGGGCACGGTGGACTTGTCCACCAGCACCGTGTAGTCGCGCATGCTCTTGGCCACGGCCTCCGCCACGGCTTCCACCGCGGAGAGGTCCGCCGAGCCGTCGGAGCGGGGCGGCGTGCCCACGGCGATGAACACGACCTGGGCCCGGTGCCCTGGCCGGCCCATGCCCTCCTCGACTGAGCCGGCGAAGCGCAGTCGGCCCGAAGCGATGTTGCGATGGAAGAGCTTGTCCAGGCCAGGCTCGTAGATGGGGATCTTCTTGGCCCGCAGGGCCTTGAGCTTCTTGGGGTCGGAGTCCACGCACACGACCTGATGACCCAGTTCCGCCAAGCACGTCCCGGTCACCAGTCCGACATAGCCGGCGCCAACGACGCAGATGTTGAATTGTTCCATAAGGGGGCGCTAGATTTTTGCAAAATTGGCTTAAGGGGGCAAGTTATTTATAGTAGAATCGGATTCTCATATGGACCTGAGTGATAAGATCCGGGACCGGTCGGCGCGCATCGGCGTGCTCGGCCTGGGTTATGTGGGGCTGCCCCTGGCCATGGATTTCTGCCGCAAGGGCTTCCGGGTCGCCGGTTTCGAGGTGGACCGGCGCCGCCTGGCCGGCCTGGGCCGGGGGAAGTCCTACATCAGCGACGTGGGCTCGGCGGAGCTGCGCAAGTGGCAGTCGGCCGGCCGCTTCCGGGCCAGCGGGCGCTTTTCCGGCCTGTCCCAGCAGGACTGCGTGCTCGTCTGCGTGCAGACCCCCTTGCGCAAGACCAAGGAGCCCGACGTCTCCAACATCCTCGCCGCCCTGCGCGAGGTGGCCCGCCGCCTGCGCCCCGGGCAGCTCATCATCATCGAGAGCACCACCTATCCCGGCGCCACCGAGGAGTTGCTCCTGCCGGTGCTGCGTCAGTCGGGGCTCCGGCTGGGGAAGGATTTCTTCCTGGCCTTCTCCCCCGAACGGGTGGATCCCGGCAACCTGACCTGGGGCATCGCCAACACCCCCAAGGTCGTGGGCGGAGCGGGCCCGGCCTCGACGCGGCTGGCGGCGCAGCTCTACTCCCAGGTCGTGGACCGCGTGGTCCCGGTCTCCAGCACGCGCGCGGCCGAGACCGTCAAGCTCCTGGAGAACACCTTCCGGGCCGTGAACATCGCCCTGGTCAACGAGATGGCGCTGGTCTGCCACCATATGGGCCTCGACGTCTGGGAGATCATCGACGCCGCGGCCAGCAAGCCCTTCGGGTTCATGCCGTTCTATCCGGGGCCGGGCATCGGGGGGCACTGCATCCCCAAGGACCCGCGGCTGCTGAGTTGGAAGCTCAAGACTCTCAATTTCGACGCGCGCTTCATCCAGCTGGCCTCCACCATCAACGAGGGCATGCCCGGCTACGCCGTGGAACGCATCGCCGAGGCCCTCAACCGCGCGCGCAAGCCGCTGCGGGGCAGCAGCATCCTGATCCTGGGCGCGGCCTACAAGCCCGGCCTGGAGGACTACCGGGAATCCCCGGCTCTCGACGTCATGGACCTGCTCCTGCGCTCCGGGGCCAAGGTCGGTTATCACGATCCCTTCGTGCGCAGCCTGGAGGTGCGCGGCCGGCGCTTGCGCTCCGTCCCTCTTACCGATCGGGCCCTCAAGGCCGCGGACTGCGCGGCCATCCTCACGGCCCACTCCCAGGTCGACTACCGGCGGGTCGTGCGCCTCTCGCGCCTGGTCTTCGACGCCCGCAACGCGGCCAAGGGCATCCGTTCGCCCAAGGTGATCCGGCTCTGATGCGATGAGGCCCTCCCGATATGGCTGATCCGACCCCGACCCCGCTCGACCGCCTGGCTCTGGACGTGCTCGTGGAACTGGCCAAGACCCTGGGGCAGATGAGCCTTTACAAGGTCGGCCACCCGGCCGTGGCCGCCACTCTGCAGAGGGCCGAGCAGCAGCTGGCCAAGGCGCTGGAGCGATCCGGAGGGGAGCTCACCTTCTCCGTGGACCAAGGCAAGTGGCTGGCCAACGGCCATATCATCGCCGCCACCAGCCAGACCCCCCAGAACCTGCCGGCGCTCTTCAGCCGCTTCAAGCTCACGAGCATCACCTTCAAGGCCGGCGTGGCCAACGCGGAGCTCGTGGCGTTCTGCGAACTGGCCGCGCTGCGGCCGGATCCGGACCAAGCCGTCAACCCCAAGACCTATCTGGAGGGCCGCGGGGTCGCGCATATCGCCGTCAACGAGGCGATCTACGCCAAGATGGACAAGAACGCGCCGCGACCGGGCGCCAAGACGGGGCCGGGCGGGCCGGGCCCGCCCGGGAAGAGTCCCACAACGCAGCCCGCAGGCGCCACCACTGCCTGTCATAGGCACTCATTGTGGGGCAGTGGGAGAGCACGGCAGTCGCGGTGGCAGGGCTGGGAGTGGGCC
>Ga0118677_10000461_pt1 | contig 89439 bp, 59 predicted proteins | sample AliMusrvi5mmetaG_FD_86154 | JGI IMG/M metagenome (GOLD analysis project Ga0118677, IMG submission 86154)
CGCGGCGCGAGTTTTCGGACCGTCGAGGAATTGCGGACGGCGATCGAAGCGTTTATTGCGGCGTATGGGCCAACGGCCAAGCCGTTTGTCTGGCGCAAGCGCGAAGTCAAAGGTTCGCAACTGCGCAATACTATCTCTAACTTTTGCAATTAAGCACTAGCGGCCTTCGCCTTCCAGCAACTCCCGGACGGCCCCCTCGATATCCGCACAGCGCATGAGTGCTTCGCCAACGAGGACAGCGCCAACACCTGCTTCCTCCAGGCGCCCTATTTCTGCATGGGTGGTGATGCCACTCTCGCTAACGATCAAACGATCTGTGGGGATAGCGGGAAGCAAGTCGAACGTCGTCTGCAGGTCCACGGCAAAGGTACGCAGGTTGCGATTGTTGATGCCAATGATGCGCGCTCCGACTGCCAGCGCGATTTCCAGTTCTTCCCGGTCGTGTACTTCCATCAGCACGTCCAGCCCGCACGCCGCGGCGAGAGTATGGAATTCGCGCAGGTCGTGCACAGACAGCGCTGCCACAATGAGCAGCACGGCGTCCGCACGCCCAACCGCTTCAAGAATCTGCGCGGGATGAATGATAAAATCTTTGCGCAACAGTGGAATACTGGTGACCGCGCGTACCTGATCCAGATACGGTAACTGCCCCTGAAAATGTTTTTCGTCCGTCAGCACAGAAATCGCCCGCGCCCCCGCGCGTTCATAACACCGGGCAATCTCCGCCGGGTGAAAATCAGCGCGGATGATCCCTTTAGAGGGAGAGGCTTTCTTGACTTCAGCGATCAACGACACGCCTGATTGCGCCAGCGCCCGTGCAAATCCACGGGTGCGCGGAATCTCTACCGGAGGCGCGGACGGCAAATCCGTGCGCATTGCCAATGCCGCCGCCGTATCGGCAAGGATGCGATCCAAATAGGTTCCGGTCTGTTTGGCCATAGCGTTGTAGCATTTCTCCTTACTTCGCGTAAAGTCCTGCGCAATTCACACACCGCGAGAATAGATCCGGAACCAGCATCGACAACATGCCCGATTTTCGACAATGAACAAGGATGCTGCCATCTAAAAGCGAAGTAAATCCTTAGCATGATTATCATCGATGGACATGAAGACCTGGCGTGGAATGCCCTGGTGTTGGGTCGAGATATCACCAAACCATTGGAGGAAATTCGCGCCGCCGAAGGTGCGGCGCCCTGGCATGGTGAAGGTGTGGCCACTGTGAGTCTGCCGTCATTGCGCGACGCCGGGGTTCGCGTGGTGCTGGGCACACTGTATGCCACTCCGTTCGGCGAATCCACGTTGCGGCGCACTGGCTACCAGACTCCTGAGGAGGCCTTCGCCCACGCGCAAACTCAGATGAACTATTATCTGGACCTGGAGCAAAAGCGTGAAGTAACACTGATCCGCACCTTGCATGACCTGGACGCCGTGCTGCAGGACCGTGCCCCAGCGCCAGGTTTGGTGATTACTATGGAAGGCGCCGACCCCATCCGCACACCACAAGCGCTCATCGATTTCGTAAAGCAAGGCGTGCGCATCGTGGGGTTGGCCTGGGGCGCTACACGATATGCCGGTGGTACCGGCGCTCCGGGTGGACTGACCAAATTGGGAGTGGCGCTGCTGGAGGAGATGGAGCATTGGGGTATGGTGCTTGATGCCAGTCATTTAGCGGAAATCGCTTTCTGGGAGGCGATGGAACTCTTCAACGGACATGTGGTGGCTACCCATGCCAATGCGCGAACGCTGGTCCATACCGACCGCCAGTTGAGCGATGCCATGATCACCGCCATCGCCGACCGCGGCGGCATTATTGGTTTAGTTTGCTACAATCGTTTCATTAAAGCCGGTTGGCAGGACGGCAACGAGAAGGCGCTGGTCACACTGGATGATCTGATGCGACACGCCCAGCATATAGCCCGCCTGGTTGGTAGTGCGCATCTGGGCTTGGGTACCGATCTAGACGGTGGTGTCGGGCGCGAAGTCATCCCCCGGGAACTCGATTCCATCGCCGACCTTCCCCGTTTCGCCGACGCCTTCGCCACCGCTGGTTTCACCCCGCTGGAAATCGTCGGCATGATGTCCGGCAATTGGCTGCGCCTGTTACGGGGGGTGTTGCCTACGTGACAACATTTCATTCTAACCTGCATTATTCACAACATTTCGAATAATGCCACAGTCAGCCCGGCTGTCAATAAAATCATGAATAATCCGGGCTAAAGGACTCTAAGGAGAGCGCTATGCGATTCACCCATAAAGGTGCTGAGTTATTCTACGACGATATCGGCGACGGGACACCGGTGTTGTGTTTGTCGGCATTTCCCTTTGACCACCGCATGTGGCATGAACAGCATACACTGACGAATGTCGCACGCTTGCTGCTCCCTGATTATCGGGGCATCGGGTGTTCGACCAGCACGGACGAGCCGTATACCATGGAGTTACTGGCTGATGATATGGCTGAGCTGTTCGACCACGCGGGAATCGAGTGCGCAGTACTGCTGGGGGATTCCATGGGCGTCTATGTCGCCTTCGCCCTGCTGGAACGGCATCCGGAGCGCATTCGCGGGCTCATCATCAGCGACAGCCGTGCAGAAGCGGATACACCGGAACAGGCCGCGCGACGCGCACACACCGCCGAGGGATTACGCGTGCAAGGCGTCACGGTATTACGCAGTCGCATCGACGATCTATTTGCTGCCACCACAAAACGTGAGCGCCCGGCACTCGTCGAAGCTATGCAGACCCAGGTGGAGGAGATGAACGCCGAGGGACTGGCCTGGCTTACCATGGGCATGGCGCTACGGCCGGATCGCCGCGCTATGCTGCCCACTATACAAACACCCATTCTGCTTCTCTGCGGCGAGGAAGACACCGTCAGCCCACCACAGGGCATGCAGGAGATGGCGAAAGCCATCCCGAACGCAACTTTTCATCTCATTCCCGGCGCGGGACACCTCGCTCCGTTGGAAAATCCTGCCGTATTCAATACCTATGTGCGGGAATTCCTGACACGTTTGTAGAGCCTGTCCTAACATGACAACTGAGTATATCCACGGATTATAACATGATCATCGACATCCATACCCATACTTTTCCCGATGCGCTGGCCGCGCGCGCGGTAGCGGCGTTGGCAGAGAAGGCGCAGGTGCCGGCGTTAACAGACGGCACCAATGCAGGGCTGCGTGCCTCCATGCGCCAGGCAGGTATTGATTTGTCCGTGGTGGCGCCCATCGCTACGAAACCGAGTCAGGTGCGCGCCATCAACGCCTGGGCGGCGGAGGTTAACCGTGCCGGCGACGGGTTACTCGCCCTTGGTACGCTGCACCCGGCGCTAACAGACTGGGGAGTGGAAATCAATCGATTGGTCGCCGATGGCATTCCCGGCATCAAGATGCACCATGACTACCAGGATGCCTTTGTGGATGATCCGACGCAATTCCCTATGTTCCACGCGCTGGCAGAAGCCGGACGTTTCATATTGCTCCACGCCGGAGTGGATATCGGTCTCCCACCTCCTGTGCACTGCACCCCTGAGCGCTTGGCCCGCGTGCTGGATGCCGTGCCAGAGTTAGTCGTCATCGCCGCGCATATGGGTGGCTACGCACAGTGGGACGCAGTGGAAGCGTACCTGGTGGGACGCAATCTGTACTTCGACACCTCCTACTCCCAGGTCGACCTGGGCGCCGCGCGCTTTACCGCCCTCATCCGGTCCCACGGGCCCGCGCGTATCCTTTTTGGCACTGATTCCCCGTGGACCGATCCGGCGACGGAACTCGCCAGCTTGCGCGCGTTGCCTTTGCCGGCAGATCAGCTTGCAGCGATAACAGGGGGGAATGCACAACAACTGCTAAATAGGTAGAGCCTGTCCCAAAGTCCACGCATTCGCCTCGCGGTGTCTTTTTCCGCCAGGATTTGTCGAGAATTCCACGTTTATCTCCCGTCGATAAAGTGTGGAATTCTCTCCGCGCCTGACGAAAAAATTCACTCGAGATCCAAATACGTGGCCTTTTGGATACGCTCAAGTTAGACCCGCGAACCATTCGACACAGTTCAAAACCCGCCATATAAATGCACGCCTGAATAATGCTTCAGTTATCCAATGCTGTTATCATTCGAGCCATCGTTTCCACATCCCGCGGAGTCTGTTACACTAAGCAGTGGAAGAATCCCATGTGATGCCTGGCGGGTTTTCACAATGCTAGGCAATCCAACATATTAACCTGTTTATTTGCGAAACGATGAATGCGGGATAGGATCGTGCTATGAGCATCATGCGCGTTTTTCGGACAACCGAGACGTCTCTTAATGAAATAAACCGGCAGTTATTGCCACCGGCCGCGGATCTGGCACGGGTGGAAGCAATCGTCACAGGCATCGTCACCCGTGTGCGTACGGAAGGCGACGCTGCAGTGCTCGATTATACCCGGCAGTTTGACTGGGCACAGGCCGCGCTACACCGATTGCGCGTCACTCCGGAAGAAATCGCGCAGGCGCGCAGGATGACGGAGCCGGCGGTCGTAACCGCTATGGCAGACGCTGCCGCGCACATTCGACGATATCACGAGCGCATGATGCCGCAGGAGTGGTTCGAGGAAGTCGAGTCCGGGCTTCATCTCGGCGCGCGCTATGTACCGGTGGATAGTGTAGCGTGTTACGTGCCCACACGGAAGGCGTCCATCCCCTCTTCGCTGCTCATGAGCGTAATCCCCGCGCAGGTCGTTGGCGTGCCGCGCATCGTGGTTATCGGCCCGTGTCGCGACGATGGCGCCATGCCCGACGGTGTGCTGGCGGCCGCTGACTTGCTTGGGATTACGGAGATCTACAAACTCGGTGGCGCAGTCGGCATGGCCGCTCTCGCTTTTGGCACGGAGACCTTTCCCAAAGTCGATAAAATCGTTGGACCGGCTAATATCTTCGGCACACTGGCGAAAAAAGCACTGTACGGTGAGGTAGGCGTTGATGGACTCTATGGTCCCAGCGAGGTAGTCATCATCGCCGACGGCAGCGTGCCCGCGGCGTGGATTGCCACTGATCTGTTGAGCCAATCTGAACACGGTGAGGATTCACAAAGTGTGCTCATTACCCCTGATGCCGCGTATGCCGTCGCGGTGGACGCGGAAGTAACCACGCAGACCGCCGCCTCGCCGCGTACTCAATACCTGGCCACGGCATTGCGACAACGCGGGGCCGTAGTGCTCACGCGCGACTTGATGGAAGCCGCGACGATGGCCAACCTGCTGGCCGCGGAACATTTGGAATTGGCGGTGGCAGATCCGCAGAACCTGTTGCCGGCCATCCGTCACGCTGGATCTATCCTGCTCGGGGGATATGCCCCAGTCCCTATCGGTGATTATTTCGCCGGTCCGAACCACATACTGCCTACCGGGCGTACCGCACGCTTTTCCAGCGGACTGGGGGTAATGGACTTCCTCACCCGTTCCAGCCTCATCCAGGCTACCCCCGCCTGGCTGACCCAGCATGAGTCAACTATCGTCACCCTTGCCGACCACGAAGGCCTTGATGCCCATGCGCAAAGCATACATGCGCGGATAGCATGACCCTGATAATACTGTGAGGTGTTCGCCATGGCACGTTGTGTATTGCTTGCCTCTTTCCTGCTCCTTATCAGTCGAATGGCGGCCGCGACAGCTCCGCTGATACTGTTGACTGATCTGCACGTCACGCAGGCACTGATCGCGCAGGAACACGCATACGCGGCGTCACCGCATGTGATCATTAGTTTCACCTTGCACACCAAGACAGATGTCACCGTCACCATTCGCCGGCACTTGCCCGGCCCGCGGCAATTCCAGGGAGCCTATCTGGCCGATCCCGTGCTTGTGCGTACCCTGAAGCTGGGAAAACTCACTGCGGGACCACACCAGGCCACCTGGGATGGTCTTGATGCACAACAGCGACCAATAACCTACACCATCAATGTTCCTAACGCGGAATTGCGCGCTCTTCCTACACCTCCCACGGCGACGCAACTCACCAAACAACTCCCGGTAAATCTGTTTCAAATCAGTATACAGGCAGGACAACAGACTTGCTGGTGTAACTTCGAACGCGCCACCGGTCTATTGGACGCGAGTCGGCGTTGCCCACCATTTATGGGTGCGGTGCGCGACACGGCGGGCCATGCAGTCGTCGCAGCGCGATTAGTATGGCGCGGACGCAAATATTCTCCGGCATGGGGGCAGGAAACCGTCTATCCCAGTACCAGCAACGGTCACAGCAGCGATCCGGTGGAAACCTATGACGCCGCAGTCGACAGCAAGGGCAACGTCTATATGGCGACAGTCAACGGTATATATCGCTTCACCGCGGACGGCACACCCATGGACTGGACGGCGAACGAAGACTATATCAATTACCCGTATCCCAGTCTGTCGCGCAATGTCTTGGGCGTGCGTCTGGATCCGAATGCCAAAGGGAAAAAAGAGTATGTTTTCGGTCCCGGCGGCGGGGGGGCACGGAAAAGCTGGGACACCGCCGAAATAATCGACAAGCCGGGATTCGGGTATAGTTGGGCCGGACTGGCTATAGATCGTCAGGACAATCTCTACTTCGGCTGTCTGGGTAAGACCACGACTATTCAGGTTTTTGCACCGACCGGGAAATACTTGCGGTCCCTGGCGTTGCCGGGGGGCATGACTCCCCGCGCACTGCGTTGTGCCAGCGATGGTGCACTTTGGGTGTGCGGTGATGGCAAACTGGCACGCCTGCATCCGGAGACAGGAGCGATAGAGAAAATGCTTGATGTCGATGGTTCCGCGCTGCATATTGGGCCAAACGGCACGATTTACGTCTATTCGCAACATTCCATCACCCGCTTTACTGCTGCCGGCACACCACTGGCCTTCAACCATGCGCTTCCCACGGTGCGCGAGCCGGGTAATGTGCTGGCGCCGTTAGTACGAGACAATCATGTACCGGAGGGTGCAGCGGGATATCCCAGTCAAATAATGGGGCTGGCAACAGACGCGGATGGCGGATTCTATCTCAGTGAATGGCCCACGGCGTGGGATGATTCACCCACGCGCCTGCTCCATTACAGTGCGGATGGTCATTTTCTTCCCGATTTGGTCGACGTGCAACTTGGTCAGCATCAACCAGGCCATATCTTCCTGGACGCCACACCAGCCACCGTGGAGCTATTTCTCACCAACCTTTCCCCACGCGATGCCCGACTTACGCTGACATGGACACTGACCGATTTCGATAACGTGACGCAGACCGGCGACGATGAAGTGACGGCTGCCGCCGCGATGCATCAAGTGCTGCCGTTTACGCTCCCTCTCGACGCGACGGGACATTATACGCTGAAGCTCACCGTCCGCCAGGGTCAACAGGTTATCGGGACGTATCACGCCCAGTTGGCGCGCATCCCATCGCGCCAAATCGTCGCCAACCGTTTCTCTCCTTTTGCCATGGTGTGGGGGTGCGATTTCCCGCTGATGGCCTATGCTGGGGTGAAAAGCGAGCGTGGCGATACGGCGTCATGGTCGACGAAGGTCGAACCCGTTCCCGGCGTGTTCTATGCCGACCCATCGGATGCCGTCACCTATATGGAAAGCAACGAAGGTTTTCGCCAGTACGCCCGCCGATGGGGGCATTACCTATTGAATGGTCTGGATTACGGCGAAGGCTGGCTGGTCGGCGATTTCCCCGCCTGTCGGCTCTTTGCGTATGACAACTTTTTTCGATATTGCCAGGGTGTGCTGGGACGCTTCGCTGGAAAAAGCGAGGCTTTTTATCAGTTCTGGAATGAACCGAACTTCTTCTGGCATGTACCAGGCTCCTTCTCTCGCGAGCATTTTGACCTGGTCAATCGTGTTGTTTGGAGTATCTGCAAAGCGCGCGACAAGGATGCCCTGGCGATGCCGGACGGTGATGCCGGGGGCTTGGGCATCATGCGCGAACTGGCGCAACACGCGGGAAATGGTTATACCGACACCGTTATCATGCATTATCCGGGCTCCATGCCGATCACCTATGATAAAATGCCCATCCCGAACCAGCCGGAAGGGAAAGTACCGGCAATGCGCGATCTGCTGACGCTGCGCGACGCCGCCTACCCCGGCAAGCCGGTGTGGAACACCGAGGAGGGGTGGTGGAATGCGGAAATTAAATCACCGATGATCGGCGCCCAGGTCATCCCGCGCATCTACCTACCGCAACTCGCCCTTGGGGTGGATAAAATCTACTGGTTTGCTTCCAGCAGCGGTGACGATCCTTCTTTTCTCCTTGACGGCGAGATTCAACCAAATCCAGCGTATGTCAGCTACGCCACGATGACCCGTTTACTGGAAGGCGCCGGTTACGCCGGCCAATACCCACTGGGTGAAGGCGCGTATGCCTACCTCTTCATTCGCGGTGCGGATGCGGTGCTGGCGCTGTGGAATGTGCGCGGAGAAAAAGTCATCAAATTACCAGTAGGCGAGCGCAGCATCACCGTGGTCGATCTCATGGGACGTTCGCACCCCCTTGTCACCGACGGTGGTTCAGCGACCATGATTCTATCGCCAACCGTTCAATACCTGTGTCTGCCGGTCAATGCATGGGTACGTGGGATTGCGCATGATGAACTGGCCCGGCAACTCGCAGCACTCAAGCTGCAGCGGGCCAGCGACATTCCCGGCATGGTCCGGAAGACGGCTAACGCCGCTGGGAATGATGACGCGGCGCTGACCCGCCTCTACTATCTGGTGCATGCGGCGGAGCAAGCGGTTTATGCCGGCGCCGCCCCGCGACATTCAGGGGTTGCAGCGCATCTGGCACAAGCGGCACATACGGCAATAGTGAAGCGCGAAGGCGCGGATGGATACCTGCGTCGCGCCCGCACCATGCTCTGGTGGACGGAACGCCTGGCCGCACTACCCCCAACAGATGGCATAACATGGGCGACGGCGCAGGCTGCCGACGCGGTGACGTCGATTACACGCGTTGAGACCCCCTGCTACCCGGGGATGACGCTGAACGCCTACATCGGGGAACCGGGCGAGATCACGCGCATTCGCGCCATTACCCCAAAAATCGCCGACTACAGCACAACGATTGATGAGAAGTTTCGCTTTCAACTTGAGCGTGTCCCCGGCGACACCATCGAGTTGGAATTGACCGTGTGGAATTTCTATCGCCACCCCATCCACGGCTCGCTCCTTCCTCGCCTTCCCGCAGGGTGGCAGGCGACCCCGGCATCATCGGATTACACTCTGGCCCCGGGGGAATTCCGACGTCGACTTTTCTCCGTCACTATCCCGTCGACTGCCACTCCCGGCCGTTATACACTCGGGGCGACAAGCAGTTATCTGGGACAGCCGGTACAGGAAATTTATACACAGCGTGTGGTTATCAAGTAGCTTGCTCCGATGCGATCAGCGTACCTGGACACGGATATTCTCGATTCCTTTCGCGGTGAGGGTAACACCTAATTAGAGCTTGTCCAAAAGTCCACGCATTCGTCTCGTGGTGTCTTTTTCCGCCAGGCGTTGTCGAGAATTCCACGTTTATCTCCCTTCGATAAAGTGTGGAATTCTCTTCGAGCCTGACGAAAAAATCCACTCACGATCCAAATACGTGGACTTTGGGACAAGCTCTACTTATGATAATCATTTTTTAATTTGACGTTCATCTATCAACACGCTATGCTACTTCCGCTGAATTCACGAAAAATTGACTACCCGGCGAACCCGTATTGCTGTGGTCTTGGAGAGCGCTCGATGAGTCATACGTTGTTCTCGGATCTCGCGTCGCACGACGGAAAAAAACCGCGCGTCCAGCGCACGGCTACCGGATGGCACGTCGCTGCAGCCGCCGGCATCACCGCGCGGATCAAGGGTTATCGCGATGGCCTTATCTGCCGCGTGGCGCCGGGGAGCGATACCGATGTGGTCCAGTTGGGCATTGGGCAGACAGAAAGCCTGTTGTGCAATGCGCTTTACAGCCCATCCCAAGATACCGCGCTGGTGTTCACCGCCGAAGACCTGGTACTCAGCCCTGCGCGACGCAAAGGACAACGCATTCGCGGATTTACCGTGTCCAGTTCCGGCCCGGTGACGATTACCGTGTTGGAGAACTATCTGCGCATTCATCGTAACCTTCCCTGGTTCACCCCCCTGCGACGTGACATCTTTCCCCGTCCACCGGCCGGCTGGTGCTCCTGGTATTACTACTACCTGGGGATCACCGAAGAGGAAATTATCAAAAATACCGACTGGCTGACCGAGCATTTACGCCCGTACGGGTGCGAATGGGTGCAAATCGATGATGGATGGCAAGGACGTGGCGACGGCTATGGAACGAACCGCAACTGGTTTGTGACATGCGAACGCGATTTTCCGCGAGGGATGCAATGGTGCGCGAAGTATATCCGCGACCACGGTCTGCGTCCAGGCATCTGGTGTATCCCCTTCAGTCAGAGTGATGATGCGTTATTCCAGCGTATTCCCGCACTTTTTGTGCGTACGCCTGATGGTGCTTCGCCCGGTGATCGTCATGAAGCGCTGGAATATGAGTGGATGCCGGAAGACGAACGCCTGGTGGATTGGCCCGGACGTTATTACCTCGACCCCACGGGTCCAGAGGGGCAGGCCTATCTCAAGCGCCTGTTCACGATGCTCTGTGAGGAGTGGGGGTACGACTATGTGAAGATTGATGCCCAGGGGGGGATGGCCGATTTCTACGCCCAGCACCGCCGGCAACTCGCTGACCCCGCGCAGGATGGCACGCATGCCTATCAGCGCGGGCTTTCGGTGGCTAAAGAGGTGATGGGCAAACACCGCTTCCTGCTTAATTGTGGGGGAGGCTGGTCATCAGTGGGACTTTGCGAAGGGATCCGCATAGGCGGCGACGTGGGGATGGAATGGTCGGGCATGCAGCCGGCGATCAGTTCGACGTTAGAGTGGCTCTTCCTCAACACTCTCGCCTTTTATACCGATCCCGACGTGGTGCTGGTGCGCGAACCGCTGCCCTTCACCATGGCGCAGGCGTGGGCGACCTTCGTGGGGATCACCGGGCAATTGTTGATGGCCAGCGATAAGATGTATGAGCTACCGGATGAACGCGTAGAACTCCTGCGCCGCATTTTCCCGGTTGCCGATATCCACCCGATGGAGCTTTACCCGCTCTCTTCAGCGGTGAAGCCGAATATCTTTGACCTGCATGTTCACCTGCCGAACGTGGGGAAATGGGAGGTCGTCGCGATATTCAACTGGAACGAGAGCGAAGAAACTACCGTCCCCCTGTCCCCCGCGCGCCTTGGCCTTTCCGGGACGCACTGGCTCTCCCTGGATGTCTGGAGCGGTGCTGTCCTGCATGAAGGCGATGGGGTACAGGAGATTACGGTGCCTGCACAATCCTGCCGGGTGATCAGCTACTGGCCTCTTGGCGTAACTCCCCAGATCGTCGGCACGAACCGCCATCTAACCCAGGGGGCTATCGATCTGCACGCCGTGGAGTGGGACCAGACAAAACTGCTGCTCTCCGGCGTCTCCTCCGTCGTGGGTAACGATCCTTATCAGGTGCGTATCTATGTCCCAGACGGTTATATTCCGGTCGACGACATCCCGCAGAACGGTCATCTTGCCACACTGACCATTACCCGCCCACAAAATGAAACCGTGGAATGGGAGATGGCGTTTACGCGAGTCTGAACTCTGAAGGCACCAACCGCGCTGGCAGTCAGGCACGGCCTATTGCCGGTAGGTGATGCCCAGCGCCCAGGTCGGGTTATCGAAAAGGTTGTAGGCTCCGGTGGTCACCCACCAGCCGGTGCCAAACGGCTTGATGCGAAAATCCGCCAGGGCGTTAGCGCGCAATTGATTCGGGTCGAACAACTCACCGGAAAGGCGACAATCCGGATTCATCAAGTAGTCCACCCCCACTCCGGCCTGTGACTGGACGACGCCATAGCGCAGCCAGGTCTTCTTATCCAGCCGATTGCCATACTGTAAGTTGAAGGCATTCTTCTGCCCTACATCGGCCATCCCGGTGCGCAGCATACTTGATGTGCCGCGTACATTCAAGTTGACATCGGAGCGAAACGCCGATTTTTCCGATCTGATATGGGCTATCCCACCCGTGACGCGCGCCTCGATTTCGCATTGGGTGGTATCCATCATCGAACTGGCGCCGGAGACTCGGTGCGCGATCGCGGCCAGATCGTTGCTGGCCGAGCGTAAGTTTTGGGAAATCACCGCAATGTTTTCCGCTGTTTTCGGAGCGACATCCTTAAACGACTTGGTGATGGCCGGCAAATCATTAGTCATGGTATGCACGTTATTGATAATCGCCGGAAAGTCGTCAGTCATAGTGCGCACATTCTTGCTGATTACCGGCAAATCATCGGTCATCGCGCGCATGTTTTTACTCATCGCCGGCAAGTCATTCGTCATCGCCTCAATGTGCTGGGATATCGTTGGGATGGCTTTGAGCGAACTGCGCGTATCCGCCATCAATCCTTCCAGATCAATGGTCGCTTGCTTGATATGCAAGGCGGAATCTTTTACACTGGCCAGCAACTCTTTGTCGCTCACCACACTCTCCATCGTTTGCGACATGCGATCAAGACGTTGGGATATGCTCGCCGCTCTCTCGGCGACGATTTCGAAGTTTTTCAACACCCTGGTATTGGTGAGTTGCGGCATAAGCGAATCACTCATCAACCGCACATCCTTGGAGATGCCGGTTAAATCATGAACCATACTGTCGACCATCGTCTGGTTGCGCGTCATCGTCTGCGCCAACGCACCGGTGAGGGAAGCGGTATTCTCCGACGTGCGGCGAATGTTTTTCAACGTCTCGCGCAGGCTTTCCTGATTCCCGGTGTCCAGCACGGTGGCATTAAGCGAGTCGATGGTCACAATGAGTTTCGATACCAGTGTGTTCGCAGAGGCGAAGATTTCATTAATGTCCGGCGATGTGTAGCCGTCGACCTTGTCGTTTGCCATCACCAGGGAACCGGGGTTAATCGTTGTGGGGATTATTTCTATAAAGCGGTCGCCGACTATGCCCCCCACCCCAATGCTGTACCGATAGTTCTGGTAGAGGTGCACTCCGCGCTCTACGCGCGCAATAACCAGCGGTTCATTCGAGACCGGGTCCAGCACAATCGTGGACACACGACCGACCTCGACACCCGCCACGCGAACCATAGCGCCGGGTTGAATGCCTTGAGCCTGCTGGAAGCGAATGGCGAAGGCATACGTATTACGCCCTTGCCCCCAATGGTTTAACGACACGATCGTCAAGACCAGCAAGACAAGACCGGACAGAAACAATAAACCTACACGAACCTCATTCGAGATATTCATCGACGTATTCCTGGTTCTATCTTCGTATTACCGCGTTCAGTCATGAGCGCCATCAACTCTGCAGCGCGGATGGCGTCACACCACCTGAATCGGCCCACTGGTGCTGCCTTCAAGAAATTGGCGAACGACCGGGTCGGTGCTGGCGTGGAACTCATCCGGAGTGCCGACCAGTCGCACGTGACCTTCGTATAACAGCGCCAGGCGGTCCGCCATCTTCATCACGCTTTTCATATCGTGTGAGACGATGACTTCTGTCACGTTTAACGTGTCGCGCAGTTCGACGATCAATTCGTCAATCGTGGCAGCAATTACCGGATCAAGGCCACTGGTTGGTTCGTCATAGAGCAACACCTTGGGATTGCCAATTAAGGCGCGCGCGATTCCGATCCGTTTTTGCATTCCACCCGACATCTCCGCCGGCATGCGCTCCTCGACCCCGTGCATCCCGACTTGCCGCAGGCGCTCCAGCACCTCCCGGCGAATCGTCTCTTCTGCTTGATTGGTATGTTCGTAGAGCCAGAATCCAACATTTTCGCGCACGGTCAGCGAGTCGAAGAGCGCACCATATTGAAATACCAGTCCTACTCGCCGGCGTACTTCCAGGATGTCGGCTTCCGCCATGTGTGTGATATCCTGACCTTCAATGAGGATCGCCCCGGCGTCGGCGCGAATGAGCCCGCAGATCAACCGCAACAGCGTGGTTTTTCCGGTGCCGGACAGTCCAATGACGGCAAAGATCTCCCCGCGCCGAAAGTCCAGACTGATGCCATCCAGAACGGGTGTCCCATTGACGCTGTAGTACAAATCCCGAATCTGGATGATCAGGTCGGCTATGGACGGCGCCGCTCCCGTGTTTGTTTCCGATTCTTCACGAACAGTCATCGAATTTCCGCACTCAATCCCGGCGATATCCTGACGATGCCGCTACGCACCACGTTCTTACTCGACCACGCGGCGCGCCCGCATATAGCGCAGGATTAACTCTTCAAATGGCTCATCCGTGCGCATCCGCACATAATTCAGCCCATACCGATGCGCCAGGTTTTCCAGATATTGCTGATGTGCCAGCAGGCGCTGCTGATATCGCGCCAACAATCCGGAGGTGACCGTTATCTCGCGCGTCTCCCCGGTTTCGGCATCTACCAGACGAAGGTCACCCGTGATGGCGGGCGATATTTCTTCCGGCGCCAACACCTGGACCAAAGTGACGAGAAATTTCCGTCCAACCAGCGCGCGTATGCCCTCTTCCAATCCCGGCGCCAGAAAATCAGAAATAATGATGGCCATCCCCGGCGTACCCGCCAGCAATGCGTAATCAGACAACACGCGACGAAAATCCGTGGCGCCTCCCGCCTTCATCCCCTGCAACCAGGAAAACAGGGCGCCGGTATTTCCCCGTCCCCGCAGATCACGCCGGCGCGACCCCAGGCGATCTGTGATCGCGGTGACTGACAGACGATCCAGCCCACATAACGCAATATACCCCATCGCGGCTGCAAGACGTTGGGCACTGCGCAACTTGTCCGGCGATCCGAACGCCATCGATTGACTGGCATCGATGAGGAGGTGTAAATGCAGGTCCTCCTCCGCGACATACAGTTTGAGAAAGAGCTTCTCCAGACGCGCATACACATTCCAATCGACATAGCGCAGATCATCGCCATGGGTGTAATTGCGAAAATCCGCGAATTCGACTGAACTTCCGCGCCGCGTACTGCGGCGTTCTCCCTGGATTCGTCCAGCGTACGCTTTTGTGAGCACCAACGTCAGGTGCTCTAACTTCCGCAAAAACTCCAGTGAGAGCAACGCCTCTGCACGATCCGCACCCACCGGCGTCGGCGCATCAAGACTCACCAACAGCTCCTTCCGTGGCGCTTTCCAAATATCCTTCTGGTACGCGATCCGCCGCGCCGTGGGCGCGCATCAGGTCAGCGATCCGCCGCATGACCGTTTCGCTAACCTCGCGCAAGGCATCACGGTCGGTATTTTTGCCAGCCAGATGCGGAAAGGTCAGTGGTTCACCGAAGACGACGGTTAACGGCGCAAAATGGAAAAAGCGTCCTTTATAGGGTAACACCTTATCCGCATTGATAATCGCTGTTGGCACGACGGGAACCCCGGTCTTCAAGGCGACCATCGCCATGCCCATTTCCGGTGATTGCAACCGTCCATCCTTGCTGGTGCCGCCTTCAAGGAAAATAACCAGTGCATGCCCGCGTTGCAGCAAGGTGTAAGCCGTTCGCAACGCTTCGCGATCGGCTGATCCGCGGCGTACCGGAAATGCGCCGACGCGCGCGATGAGTTTTCCGAGTATTGGCGCGGCGAACAACTCCGATTTCGCCATAAAAAAAACCGGTCGCTTGAGCAACGCTGACCCGGACAACGGCGGGTCAAGGTAACTGGTATGATTGGGTGCGATGATCAGCCCACCCTCGAGCGGAACCAGGTCTCGGCCATAAACACGTGGTCGTCCGAAGAACCAGGCGATAAAGCGTGAACACGCTCGCCCCACGCGGTAGAGCAGCGGATTGTATTGATCAAGTACATCCATGGACATCGGCAGCTCGCTTTTTCGCCACGAAAAAATACGCTCTCGGTAACCCGTCTGGCGTTTAGCCCGGATTAGTCATGAACGAATTGACTGCCGGGCTGACTGAGGCATTATTCAAAATGTTATGAATAACGCGGGTTAGCGGAACATCCCCGGCAATTGCGGCATTCCCGGCACATTCAACCCTCCGGTGACTTCACCCATCCGCTCTTCGCGACGGCTGTGCGCGCGCGTCATCGCTTCATTGACGGCCGCGGTTACCAGGTCTTGCAACATTTCGACATCATCCGGATCCACGACTTCCGGATTGATGCGAATCTCGATCATTTCTCCCAACCCACTGGCAACGGCGATAACCATTCCACCACCAGAAGTTGCCTCGATGCGCTCCTGCCCGAGTTCGGCCTGGATGCGCTCCATTTTTCGCTGCATTTCTTCCATCTGCTTCATGAGCATCTTGCCCATATTGCCACCCATCCCACCACCGAACCCCATCAGGCCTACCTCCTTGCGCCAAGCGCCGAAATTCACCCTGAAGGATACGGGAAAATGCGTCTCCGTGCAATAGCCCCGAAGTGTGATGTGTCGACTTTCAGCACATCGCTAAAGGTCCATCCCCCACCAATCTCGATCAAAATTATTCTTCACTTCACGTTCATTTTGTGCGAGAAGACCTGCCCGAGGCTCGTCATGCATAACGCCCCCGCCGGTTGTTTACCGGCGGGGGCGTTGTTGTTCGCTTCCGTGGGGTCGTTCCCCGCAGAGTTACGCCCTGTTGTCTATTCGGCGCTGGTTACACCACCGCGTTTCGAGAAGTTCACGGCGAGGATCAGGATGAGCAACGCCGCACCAGCGGCGACCCATTTATATACCGAATCCTGCAGTTGAACGGTGGCCGGGGCAACAAGAATCGCGACCAGGTTCATTACCTTGATCATCGGGTTCAGTGCCGGGCCCGCGGTGTCCTTCAGGGGATCACCGACAGTGTCGCCAATAACGCCGGCTTTATGTGCATCGGAGCCTTTTCCACCCAGGAAGCCGTCTTCGATTTTCTTTTTGGCATTGTCCCAGGCGCCGCCGGTGTTACTCATGAAGACTGCCATGAGCTGCCCGACCAGAATGGCGCCGGCCAGGAAACCACCCAACGCATACGCGCCTAACCAGAAGCCGACGAGCATTGGCGAGAAAACCGCCAGCAGGCCGGGACCAAGCAGTTCTTTCTGCGCAGCAGCGGTGGAGATGGCTACGCAACGTGCATAGTCCGGTTTACCCTTCTCACCCACGCCGGTGTATTCCCAGATGCCCGGAATGGTCTTGAACTGACGGCGTACTTCTTCCACCAGTTGCACCGCCGCGCGCGACACGGCGCGGATGGCGAAACTGGAGAAGAGGAACGGTACGGCGCCACCGATTAACAGGCCGACAAAGACTTCCGGCAAGTTCACCTGAATGTTCTTGACCAGGATCGCCGCTTCGCCGTTCACCAGCATATCCGGTACCCCGCGCGCGGCGGCAGCGATTTGCGCGCCGGCCACGGTATCCAGGAAGGAACGGTACAACGCGACGGCGGCGATGACCGCGGTCGCAATGGCGAAGCCTTTGGTCAGCGCTTTGGTCGTATTGCCGACCATGTCGAGACGGGCCACAATATTATGTGCGGCTTTATTCTCACTGCCATCAGCATTTTTGAGTGCACCGGACATCTCGAAGATGCCGTTGGCGTTATCGGAAATCGGGCCGTAGGTGTCCATCGCCAGCACATATCCGGTGGTGGCCAGCAGACCCAGACCAGTAAGTGCGATCGCGTAGGCAGCCATGGCGGGGTTCGGGAAAATCGTATACGCCACAAAAATCGTGACAGCGATCGCCAGAATGCCCCATACGGAGGACTCCAACCCTTCCGCCAACCCGGAGAGAATCAAGGTCGCCGGTCCGGTCTTCGCGGCGGACGCAATCTCCGTGACCGGTTTCTTGTCTTCCGCGGTAAAGTATTCCGTCAAGCGTGCGATGACAAACGTCAACACGATGCCGATGGCGGTGGCGACAAAGGCCAACCACCAGAAGTTTTCCACGAGTTGCGTGAGCGTCGCATCCAACCCCTTCGGGATCGCCGGCAGTTCGCCGAACATCGCGGAGTTGAAGACCGCGTAGGCCACACCCAGGAAACCGAGTGCGGCGACCGAGATGGAAACGTATTGCCCGGTGTTGATCGGGGTCATTGGGTTCATGTTCGGATCGTCTTTGCCTTGCACGGCAAAGATGCCGATGATGGAAGCGATGACGCCGACGGCGCGCACGAGCAAGGCGTAAATGACCAGCTTCAAGGTGAAGACCGAGGTGAAGAGCATGGCCGCCGGTGTGGCCGCGGTCGGAATGACTGGTCCAAAGCCCGCAGCGGCCAGCGTGCCGCCAACGGCTGCCGCGAGAATGATCGCCGCGACAAGGGTGACTTCATAGGATTCGAACACGTCTGCCGCCATCCCGGCACAGTCGCCGACGTTGTCGCCGACATTGTCAGCGATCGTCGCGGCGTTGCGCGGGTCGTCTTCCGGAATCCCGGCTTCAACTTTCCCCACCAGGTCCGCACCTACGTCAGCCGCTTTCGTGAAGATACCACCGCCGACGCGCATGAACAACGCGGCGAGGGAGCCACCGAAACCGAAGCCGACCAGTACGAACATCGCGTTCGCCTGGAAGATGAAGAAGGTGATCGTTGCCCCAAGAAGCCCGAGGCCTACGGTGAACATCCCGGAGACCGCGCCGGCCTGGAAGGCCGTTTCCAGAGCGAGTTTGAAACTGCTCAAGGCCGCATTCGCCACGCGCACGTTGCCGCGCACGGCGACGCCCATGCCCACATAACCAGCGAGATAGGACGCGGTGACGCCCATGACGAAAGCGACAGCGACGCCAATAGCCAACATCATGGCATTGTCCGGATCAATCTTCGCATACTGATTCAAGTACAGGAAGAACAACCCGAGGGCGATGACGATCACCAGCGGGATCATCGTTTTGACCTGACGCGACAGGTAGGCCATGGCGCCTTCCTGTACAGCCGCTGCGACTCCCTGCATCCGTTCGCTGCCCGGATCCACCGCCATGGTCTTCTTCAGCCAGTAAAAGCCAAAGGCCAACGCGATAAACGCAGCAAGGAGCACGATAAACAGCGGAGTTATCGCCTCATTGCCCCAGGGGAGTTTAACAGCTTCCCCTTTGGGTTTTTCCGCCGCGCCCATGGGCATCGGCATCGGCACACCGGGAGTCATCTGCACCATTGGCGCGGTGGGCATCACCGGACCGCCGGGTGCGCCGGGCATCCCAGGATGCATCCGGGCACTTTCCGGCAACGGCGGAGGCGGCACCGGGTGGGTTGACACCAACGGTGTGGTGACAGCGGCCGGTCCTGCCGGGACCGTCGTGCCCATGGCAGGTTTCGGTTTTGGTCCATTCGGCGCCGACGCCTGTGCGAACAGGCGCGGGCCGACGAAGAGAATCGCGGCCAGCGCAAGAACCAGAACGCCCAGGACCAACGATTTCACGTGACGTCCCAAGCGATTCTGTCGGGAAGGTTGTTTCTTCCGGAGTTGCGGCAACATAGTTGTGTCTTACCTCCTAGATTGGATATCTGCGGCGATGACTGCCGTCTCCACCGTCAGCGAGAGGATGCGACCTCTCAGAATTACACTCCGCGGGCTTCCCCGCGATGAGATTTGTAAACATTTCGCGTGCTGCAAACTGAGGCATTATTCGCTTCGCGAATAATGCAGGCTAGGCGCCGAGTACGTTGACTAATTGCAGTAACTCGGGATCGAGCGGTTTGTCCTTGGACCACACCTCAGAGAGTGGGGTGGTGGTAATTTGATAATTCTGCTCGCCGACCAACATGCCTCGCGTGCCATCCAACATCAGTTTCACCGCGAAAGAACCCAATTGGCTGGCGAGAACGCGATCCGCTGCGGTCGGAGATCCTCCACGCTGGACATGCCCGAGTACGGTGGCGCGTGTCTCAAACCCGGTGGTTTCTTCGACCTGCTTCGCCAATTTTTCGCCATGGGCGGCGCCTTCCGCCACCACGATGATGTAGGATTTCTTCCCACGCTGATATCCATTCTGCAGCGCCGTCACGATCTGTTCGAGGGTCCAGGGGAGTTCCGGCAACAACACTACTTCAGCGCCGCCGGCGATCCCCACGTGCAGCGCCACAAACCCGCGCGAGCGCCCCATCACCTCGATTATAAAGATCCGGTCGTGCGAGGTGGCAGTATCACGAAGCCGATCGACACTTTCCAGCGCGGTGTTTACCGCGGTATCGAACCCGATCGTGTAATCCGAGCCGTACAGATCATTATCGATGGTGCTAGCGACCCCGACAACCGGGAAGTCCGCTTTGGTGTGCAAGGCATAATTGCCGGTCTGTGAGCCGTTCCCGCCAATGACGACCAGCCCTTCTATGCCTGCCGCGTGCAGGTTCTCGACGGCACGGGCAAAACCGTCCGGCGTACGAAATTCCTCACAACGCGCGCTATGGAGAATCGTCCCACCGCGATTAATGATGCCTGATACCGATCCGGCGTCCATCAGGGTGAAATTTCCTTCCACCAAGCCTTGATACCCCCGTCGGATGCCGATGACTTCCACACCAAAGGCAATACCGGTGCGGACCACGGCACGGATGGCGGCGTTCATACCAGGGGAGTCGCCCCCGCTGGTCAAAACAGCTATGCGCTTCATGTCGGTACCCATGTCCTTGAAAAGGGGTGGGGATCCCGCCCCACCCCTACGAGGTTACTCTTCTCCGCGCTTGATTTGCTCGGTGCTGATCGCGCCGGCGCCGGAGGCGACTCCCGCACCACCCTTGCCGGTGCTGCCGAAGAGCCGGATATACTCACGCGTTTTGGCGACCACTGCTTTACGCGCGGGATCCAGCAATTTCCGCGGATCCTTCTCACCCGGGCGCTTCGCCGCGGCCGCCAGCATAGCGTTGTTGAATTCGATACTCAACGCGGTCGCAACATTGATCTTGGTGTAACCGACTTTAATAGCATCGCATAATGAGCCTTCACCCGGCGCTAACTCGACTCCCTTGGCCTCGGCCTGGGCAATATCGATCAGCACACCCGAGGAGCCATGACTGACGATCGGAATCTGTGTAGCTTCGTAGATCTCTTTCAGGCGGTCAATGCGCAAGGGCCAAATATCCAGCCACAGTCCATGGACCGAGCCTACGGCGGCAGCCAGGAAGTCGACGCCCGTCTCTTCCACAAAGCGCTTGGCGTCTTCCGGTCTGGCGATGTGCTCTTCCACAGTGGGGCCAATGCGCTTGCGCAACTCGTCAAACTGCTTGGGAACTTCCATCGCGCGAATTTCAGCAATTTCGGCGTCTGACAGCAAGCCTTCGATCGTCAGGACAGAGCCGATTTCCGCTTCGACCGGCAATCCTACCGCATGGGCAATATCCACAATTTTCGCGGTCATGGCGATATTTTGTTCCAATGGCAATTCGTGGCCATCGAACATCAACGAGGTGAAGCCGGCGCGCAGGCAGCGTACATTCTGTTTGTAATCGCTGCCGTGGTCAAGGTGCAACACGACAGGGATGGAAGAGTTGTCAGCCAACACCTTGGCCATAGCGGTGATCATTTCCAGACCGGCATATTTGATGGCGCCCTGACTGGCTTGCAAAATCACCGGGGCATTCTCTTCTTGCGCCGCCTGAACGATGGCTTGCGCCATTTCCATGTCATTGAGGTTGAACGCGCCGACGGCATACCCTTCGGCACGCGCTTTCAGCAGAACTTCTTTACTGTTGACGAGAGGCACGGTAAGCTCCTTTGTATTGGGTGACGATGAACACCCGTCAGGCAAATAGTTGCCGAAAACGGGGGGGTTATACTTTTTGCGCGACTATGATGAGACGTGATGCGTCCAGCGTTAACGCCTCGCCACGAAAACCGCCATACAGACTGTCGACGCGAAATCCTGCGCGGGTTAACAGATCGGTTAATTCCGAACATGTATACACGCGCACCGAATGCGTGTAAGTTCGCTCTCCGCGGGCATCCCGCAGACACTGCCAGTGCAGATAGCGTCCGAGCGCAACGTCCCATTGCCACTCGCTAATCACAAATGTGCCGTCCAGCAGGCGTTTCCAGCTGCGCGTTTGTGCATGGCGCACCAGAGCGTCGCGATTGGCGACATCCAGGATAAACCACCCACCCGGCAGTAAAACACGCGCCACTTCGTCAAGAACCGCGGCATTCTCGGCGTCAGAAAAATACCCGAACGCCGTGAAGATATTAATCACCGCGCCAAACACCGTGCCGAATGGCAAACGGCGCATGTCACCGCGCACGAGTGACAGTGGGACATCCTGTGCGGCAGCCTGGCACGCGGCTTCACGAAGCAAATGGAGTTGGTAGTCCAGCCCAACTATGCGGAGACCGGCGCCGGCCAACGGTACGGCATGACGTCCTTGCCCGCAGGCGAGATCCAGCACCCATTCACCCGCGGCGATGTTCGCGTGCAGGATCGCCCGTAAAAAATCAACTTCCGGGTCCGTGCGTTCCGGAGGAAATTGATACAAACGCAGGTAATCCTCGCCGAAATATGCGGGGACCCAGGCTGCTTCCGTCTCTCCGAGTGGCCGCACCTTTGCCTCCAGCCTGCATCGGATCGATGGCGCAGGCAAACACCGTTACGTTTGTGAAATGCCGTACAAAAACGATCCACGCCACCATCGTGACGCACCGAAGGTGCATTTTCACAAAAACCGGAACATTATACCCAAACGCCGACGGGTATGCAAGGGGTTTGCCGCTGCTGTCCTGCATTATTCACGAATCTATGAATAATGCTTCGGTTCGCAAATGCTTTTATTAGCTTCGCGAAGAATGCATGTTTCTGAACATGTTGCGGTAGAAAAGCAACAAATAGTCGCTTACAAAAAGGATTTGTGCATTTAAGCGCGAACGATAATAAGTTAAGGTGTGTATTCCTAGCGGGTATGCCCCGGCAACCATCATCCGCCACGGCGTCCAGGCTATTATTCTCCTTCGTTCATCTTGCCTGGCAGAAGGAGGCTGGTTATGAATTGGTTCGCGACACAAAAAGAGAAAGTGCAATATCGTCTCAAGTTGTTGCAGCTTCAGTCACAGTTGCGCTCAGCTTCAGAAGGCTTTCGTGAGCGAGCAGCGCGCGATCTGGGAACTATTGGCGATCCAGCCGTCGTCGAGCAATTGATTCATGCCTTGAAGGACAAGAGTCCGGGTGTGCGGCGTACCGCAGCCACCTCATTGGGTCAACTTGGCGACTCCCGAGCAGTCGAACCGCTTATCGCCGCGATGAAAGATACGCGCATTAATGTGCGGCGCGCTGTCGCCCTCTCGTTAGGGCAATTGGAAAACTCCAAAGCGATCGATACACTGGTTGCCGCCATTCGAGATACCGATCCTGACGTACGCAAAGCCGCGGTTGATGGCGTAATCAAACTTGGTAAATCCTGTACCGAGCCGTTGTTGGGTCTGCTGAATGATCCGAACGATCCCATTCGCAAAGAAGCAATTCGCGCATTGGGCGAAATAGGTGATCACCGCGCGATTCATCCCCTGGTTGAGATGTTGAATAACAGTTCAACCGACAACGCTCTGGCCGCCGCCGCCCTGGAGCGCTTGGGATGGACGCCGGGAGGCAGCAACGAACGGGTGTTGTTTGCCTTCGCCCGCGGGCGCAATGAAGACGCTGTGGCGGATGGGGCGCTGGCAGTAGATTCGCTCGTGAACAATTTAAAAAATCCCAAGAACACGATTCGCCGTTCCGCGGCGCACGCGCTGGGAGAAATTGGCGATCGGAATGCTGTCCCAGCCTTAATCGAAGCAATGAAAGATGACGCCACAGATGTGCGCGATGAAGTCGCGCGTGCCCTTGGTCAATTGAAAGATCCCCGCGCCATCGATGCACTGGTGGAACATTTCAATGATGATAATGCCGAGACACGCGAGGCCGCGGTGCGTGCTGTGGGTATGATCGCCGACCCGCGCGGCGTTGACGCACTGGTGAAAGCGACGCGCAGTCCCGAACACCATATCCGGGCCGCAGCCGCCGAAGCGTTGAGCGCCATTAATGATTCGCGGAGCGTCGAGCCGTTAGTAATGCTGCTCACAGACAAACGGCACAATGTGCGCAAAGCGGCATCGGACGCCCTGGTGAAGCAGGGAGGATCAGTTGTTGAATCGTTAGTGCCGTCATTGCAGAACGCCGATCCCAATGCGCGCAAATCTACCGCGGAGGCGCTGGGGCAGATGGGCGATACTGCCGCCGTACGTCCACTCATCGCCACCTTGAAAGATCCACACGAGGAAGTCCGCCGCGAAGCCGCGAAATCTCTCGGTTACCTTAAAGACCCACAGGCAATTACCGCGCTGACGACCGTTATGGCAGATGAGAATATGGATGTGCGCCAGGCGGCGACCCGCGCCCTGGGGGAAATCTGCGATATACACGCCATGCCCTCGCTACTCGCCGGTGCCACGGACCCGAAGATTGCTGAGCCTGCCTTGCAATCCGTCGCGCAACTCCTGAAGGCGCACGGCCCCAACGTCGACACGGACTCATTACTAACCCTTGCCGCCCTCCCGAATGTCCAGCAAGAAGTGGTTGAGTATGACAACTTGCTTGGTGAGGTGACCAATCTCCGCGACATCGACTGCACGCCGTTCCGTCAGTATGCTACTCAGGAACTGACACGTCGCGGCATCTCGATTCCGCAACCCCAGCCAACAGCCGAAAACGCGAGCAACGAGGCCTGAACACCCAACGTCTCCACTTACCGACGCGCTGAACAACTGCTGTTCAGCGCGTTTTGGTTCCGCCGGCGAGTGAGACTGCGTTACGGGTGGACACAGACTCCCACAGCGCGATTAACTGAACATTGTTGCCTCGATGACGGAACAGAGCGCGTGATAGATCGGCAGGTGGAATTCCTGAATTTCCGCGGTTGTGGCGCCGGGCGCGAGGATCACAATATCGCTGCAACCGGCCAGTTCACCGCCGGAGTGACCGGTTAACGCGATCACTGTCAGCCCTTTCCAACGCGCTACGCGCGCGGCAGCGAGCACATTGCGGGCCATGCCCGAGGTGCTGATAGCCAGCAACACGTCTCCAGGTTCCCCTAATGCCATCACCCCTTGCGCATACACCAGATCAGGATGCACATCATTCGCCATCGCCGTCGTCAACGCGAGCAAGGCTGGTAACGCAATGGCCGGCAAGCCCCGTTGCAGCTGCGCCGCCAGCTCCGCGCCCGCTGTGCCGAACTGGGTAGCCAATGCGGCACGATCCATGGGGGACAGTGGGCGCGGCAGGTGGAACCCTTTCAACAGTTCACCCGCGATATGCTGGCAATCGGCGGCGCTACCCCCGTTCCCGGCCAGCAGCAGTTTGCCGCCCCGCTGAAATGATGCCAACAACACATCAGCCGCCGACCGCAATGTGGGAATCGCCGGCGTCAGCGCGGGGTAGCGCTCCTGCAAAGTGTCAAGAGCAACATAGGTATCGGCAATCATGGTGTATCCTTCACATCGCTCATCCACAATATCGATACACAAACAGATGATGCTTCGTCCATCGCGGTTGAGCTAGTCTCAAGTAATGCGCTTGATAGACGAACCGCCCCGGATGGAGCCGGGGCGGTTCGTTAGTTAATCAAGAAAGTCGCGGAGTAACTGGCGCTTCTTATTCGCCCGTAACTTCTTCAGTGCTTTAGCTTCAATCTGACGGATGCGTTCACGGGTCACTTCGAAGATATGCCCTACTTCTTCCAGCGTGCGTGCATAGCCGTCATCGAGTCCGAAGCGCAACTTGAGCACATCGCGTTCACGCGGAGTGAGTGTATTGAGCACCGATTCCAACTGTTCGCGCAGCACCAGAATTGTAGCAGCATCGGCCGGTGAAACGGCGTCCTGATCTTCGATAAAGTCACCGAGATGGCTGTTGTCTTCTTCGCCGATTGGTGTTTCGAGCGACAACGGTTCCGGGGCGATCTTGAAGATTTCACCCATCCGGTGAACGGACTTGGCTTTCTCCTCAGTCGAGGTGAACGGACCATCCATTTCTTCCGCAATTTCCTCCAGACTCGGTTCCCGCCCCAGATCCTGCACCAGTTGGCGCGAGACTTTGATCAGCTTGTTAATCGTCTCGACCATGTGCACAGGAATGCGAATGGTGCGTCCCTGATCGGCAATAGCGCGCGTGATCGCCTGACGAATCCACCAGGTGGCATATGTCGAAAACTTGAATTTCTTGCGATAATCAAATTTTTCCACCGCGCGAATCAGTCCGATATTCCCTTCCTGGATAAGGTCTAGAAAAGACATTCCGCGCCCGCTGTATTTTTTGGCAATGCTCACTACCAGGCGGAGGTTCGCTTCTGTCAAGCGTTTTTTCGCGGCTTCTCCGCGAGAGATTGTACGTTGAATCCAGGCGATCGTCTGCGCGACGGTGTTCTCATCCGTTGGCACACCGGCATCGCGCAACACCAGCGCCGCCGGTACCGGACGCATACCCTCCGCGCGCTTCGCGTGGTAGACCTTGCCTATCCGCAGTGAAAACACCAATTCCGGTTCGGTTTTCTCGAGAATCGTGCGCGCGTCATAGCGGGAGCGCAGTTGTTCGGCCTCATCCTCGGGAAGTTCTTCTTCTTCTCCGCGGCTTTCTGAACGGAATTCTTCCCAGACTCGGCGCAAAAATAGAAGTTCGCGCATTCGCAGATCATCCAGGCCGTCCAACAGGCGTTTATACTGCTTTTCGCGAAACTCCAATTCCTTTTTCGACCGCACGAGTTGTTCTGGAGTCATGTTGTCTTTGGATAGTGTTGCACGACGTTGCGCGAAGTCCGACATGCGCTGGACCAAGAAGTTGGTGAAGTATTCATGGGATTCAACCGCGGACATCCCCATAGGGTCGCGTTCCACGGGCAAACGCTTATAGGCGTCATCCAGTACATCCATCGTCTCATGCAACGTCCGGTCACCCGAGCGTTCCACTGCGCCTTCAATCGAATCAATGGATGGTTCATACCCCAGGACGTCCGTACAATAACCCCAGACGCGTTGCAATTTCATCAGCAAATTGGATTTTTCCAACTGCTTCGCGTACTCGATTTCTTCTTTTGGAGTCAGCAGCGGTACGCGGCCAATCTCGCGGAGATACATCCGCACTGAATCATCGGGGGGAATACCTTCGGTAGAAACAAGCTCTTCATCCGGCAGTTCCAGTGTACTGGCAGTCGCCGTCGGCGGACGCTGCACTTCGGCAGCCTCCGGCACTTTTTCCACTACTTGAATTCCCTCATTCGTCACAGTCTCCAGGATTTCATCGATCGACTCCGCGTCGAGATCTTCCCCCGAGAGGATATCGTTGATCTCCTCGTAGGTAAGTACTCCCCCGCTCTGTCGCCCGCGCTCCAGCAGCTTCTCGACTTCCTGACTATGACTGATATGCATCTCGGACTCTGCCAATTCGATCACCCCATGAGACGACCATCCCGCACGCCATCTCGTCGACATTCCATAGACTAAAAGTACCCAATGAACACTTCAAACATGCCCCGTCTGCTCAGATAAACTTCGGGGCCGCGGGAGTGAGTTGCACCGGCGAAATGCCGTAAATAGAGCCTGTCCCAAAGTCCGGCATTTTCCCTCGCGGCAACTTTTTTGCGCCAGGCTTTGTCGCGATTTTCTCGTGTGTCTTTTCTCGATTCAGTCGAAAATCGCTACGCGCCTGACCCCAAACTCTACACGCGATGCAACATTCTGGACTTTGAGACAGGCTCTAAATAGTGATTCGGGCTGTAAACGGGAATATCCTTCTGTTCCGAATCGAAACATCTTTCCAGAAAAATTTCATCCTGATGCCCGTGTTATGCACGAAGCGAAAAGTCTGACTACCGGTGGTCCATTTCGCATACCTGGCGGCGATAATACAGATAATTTTCCAAACTGACATCGTCCGGTACGCCATGATCGCAAGTGGGATAGTAGCCGCCGCGCTCGACCATCACCGGCAAAATATGGGCCAGGTGGGCATCGATAGCGTCCTTCCCGGCCGCCAACACCCGTTTGTCTATCCCCCCGCTCATCACTAACTGCGGGTATTGCTCGGCAATAGCCACCACGTCGCACCCCGCGGCCACCTCGAATGGCGACATCCGTGTGAGTCCCAGTTCGGCATATAACGGCAGTGCCGGTCGGCAATCACCATCGGTATCCACGTAAAAACCAACAGGCGCTGCCTGACGCGCGCGCGCGTTTGCCAATAATTGCTGATAATAGGGCAGCAGAAATGCGCGTACACTGTCCGGTGAAATCAACAAACCGTGGTTATAGCAGATATCCTCGCCAATGTAGATTTCATCAATCTCTGTGATCGCCTGTACGCGGGTCAACGCGGCATCCGCCAGACGCAACCACCCCTGCATCGCGGCGTGGATGACGTCGGGTTGGTCATACATGATATACATCACGTCTTCCGGCCCCATCAAGGCACGCAAGTACATGTAGCCGCCCACCATATTCTGAATGAGCATGCCGCCAACCGCATCGGCTTTCGCGCGCTGCCCACACACCATCTCCGTGACCCCGTCCCAGCGCGCCGGTGTCTCAGGATCTAGCCGTGGAGCAACCGCGTCCCAATCCGCCATATTCGCGACGGCGTGTTTGAGGTAGACGGGCATAAAGCCGTGCCGGCGTCCGGTAAAGACCTGAATGGTACGTCCGGCGCCATCACGCACGATTTCATACTCGCCATGTACTTCCAGCACAACATCCGCAAACCCGGGCACGAAAGCCGGCTCGCACCAGCCCAGATTCACACCGGTATTGAAGGACGCTTCCGGGTCATAGTTAAAATAATTCCGCTCCTGCCAATCTTCGGGCAAGCCTTCCGTTTTCCAACGTGCGAGCGCCTCTTCCCAGATATAGAACTCAGCGCGATAAAGGTGATCCAGCGGTTGAAAAGCATATGTCGCACGCAAGCGGTCGCCGGCACGCATAGTAGTGGTCATGATGTTACTCCCCGGACTCTGTACTCGCGCATTATTCATTTATTCCAGATTATGCCGAAAAATGCGCATCCCCGGCGTGGATAATCGACTTGCATCTGTCGCTGCCCAGCCCGCGTTATTCGCTGTGCGAATAACGCGGGCTGGGCAGCTGATGCAGACATGCACATTACCGGGTTCGTGCACGCCAAACACCGCGAACACGCAGATTAATGGCGTCCACATCCACAATCATCTGCGCCAGCATCGCAGTCGTCTTCACAGTCGCACCCACAGCCACATCCATCGCCGTGGTCATGACCGCGGAAGAGCGGTATCATCTCCCCATGCGCTTCAAACAGATCGTCGACCAGCGACCAGATTTCATCCAGACTGAGTTCCGCCGCGGTGTGCGGATCGAGCATCGCGGCATGGTAGACGTAATCCTTGGTATTGGAGAGGATCGCGTGCACTACTAACTCCTGGACATTGATACTGGTGCGATCCAGCGCCGCGAGGTGCGGGGGCAGCAACCCAACTTTTACCGGCTGAATGCCGTTTTTATCAATCAGGCAGGGCACTTCCACGCAACAGCCTTCCGGCAGGTTGTCGATAAGGCCGGTATTGAGCACATTGCCATGCACCAGCGTCGGTATTCCCGTTTCCATGGCATGGATGATGCGCGACCCGTATTCGCTGGATTGGTGGAGATTATCGAATCCCTTGCCCGCGGCAAGATCCGCCGCCATCTGGTCCCAACTGGCATTTTGATTCACGCAGCGCCGCGGATATTCATCTAATGGGATATTGAATTCTTCGATCAGATCGGGACGGTCGCGCTTAATATACCAGGGATGATATTCGCTGAAATGCTCGCTGGATTCGGTGATGTAGTAACCCAGGCGGAGCATCATGTCCAGGCGCACGCGGTCCCAATCCGGATAGTAGTCGCGACTGGCAACCTTACGGAAGATGCGCGGGTATAGGTCTTCCCCCTGATGTTCCAGGGAAAGGTAGAAAGCCATGTGATTGATGCCGGCGCAGGTGTAGTTCACTTCGTCGGGGTTCACACCAATTGCCTCGCACAGGGGGCGATAGCTCCCTTGCACACTGTGGCAAAGACCGATGCCGCGCATGTTGGATCCGGCCAGCAGTGCCCAGGTATTCATGGCCATCGGATTGACATAATTGAGGACGATAGCGTTCGGGCAGAGCTCTTCCATTAAATATGCATACCCGAGCATAACTGGAATGGTACGCAGCGCGCGGAAGATGCCGCCAATGCCCAGCGTGTCACCAATGGTCTGACGCAAACCATATTTTTTCGGAATCTCAAAATCAATAACGGTACTAGGTTCATACCCCCCCACCTGGAAGGTGAAAATGACATAGTCCGCGCCCTCGAACGCTTCGCTGGGGTCCAGCGTGGCCTCGATGCGCGGCGTCGCATTCCATGCTTTAGCCAATTGCTGCGCCATCACTGCCGCTGTTCGCAATCGTCCTTCGTCGATATCAAAGAGGGTGAACGTGCTGTGGCGCAGTTCAGGGTAGGCCAGGCAGTCGGAGATCAAATTCCGCGAAAAGACGACGCTTCCCGCGCCGACGATGACGATTTTCGGCATAGTGTATTACCTCAATGGATAGGTTGCCCGCAGGCACGCCTATCCTTTTACGATACCGTGGAGGAAATACCTTTTGTGAGTTGCGATATACCGGAATTATTAATCGGTGAACGAACGAGGGAAGCATTCGAGAGGCTCATGACTTCGCTGGCACGCGCACATGTGCTGGAATCAACGTCGAACCGCACTGTGCGTTATGCACCATCCGCCCCCGGCGTCTGCTTTCCACTCAACCAGGCCAGTTCTTCGGCCGGCAACGGCAGACCACCGCCAAGGGTCAGGGTGACAAACAAGGTATGGCTGAAGATTTCCAGCGTGTCGAGGATATCGTACGCCTCCCATAAATCCGCACCCCAGGTGAGCACGCCATGGTTGGCCATCAAGTAGGCTTGCTGACGCGGTCGCATAGAAGCGGCGACGAGTGCGGCCAGTTCTGGCGTAGACGGCCGTGCGTAGGGAATGAGTGGTATTTGGTCACCCAGGATACAGTATGCTTCAGACGACGAGGACGTATCAATCACTTTGCCGGCCTGGGCGAAACCGGTGCTGTATGGCGGATGCGCATGAACGATCCCCCCGACCTGTGGGAGCGCGTGGTACACCGCCAGATGCATTTGTGTTTCGCTGGTGGCGGTGCGCGTCCCTTCCAATAGTAGCCCTTCGGCATCCACACGCACCAGATCGTCCTTCTGCACCCGGGCTTTATGCAAACGGCTGGGCGTCACCCAGTAGGTCCCATCTGCCAGACGCGCGCTGACATTCCCCCCCGTCGCTGTGGTAAAGCCGCGGGCGGCCAACAAATGACAGATCTCAACAATTATAGGACGCGGGTCGTCAGCCATATAAACACCTCATGCATGGGCTGTTCAGGGTCAGTATGCCGGATCGCCGACGCTCCTGTCTATTCTTTTGTCCCGTGCTTCTCAAGCGTGGCGGCGGTGCCGGCCAGGCGTTTCAGAATCAGCTCCGTGATCGTTTTATACCGTTCGAGTTTCTCACGTATGACTTGCCGTTCGGTCGCCGTGCCGTGGGCGACAAAGATTTCACAATAAGTATCGATCAATGCCGGATCAAGCGTGGTGTCGAAAAGCGCCATGAATTGCTCAGTGCGAAAGGCCGGATTCCACGCCGGGACTAATGAGCCCAGTTGGTTTGTCACCAGCGGTAGATCATGCTGATCAGAGGACAGGATGGCATCCCAAAAAGAGATGATGTCATGACGCACTTCCGGCATTTTTCCGCTCTGATACAGACGAATCACCGCGACCCAGGCATATTGATAGCCCATTTCGACGCGCGGGAGATCTTTACGCAACTCTGGATTCGCGACAGTCGCCTGCAGTACTTCGCGCATCTTATACATAAGGTTGAAAGCCGCCAGCGCACGCTCCTGTTCCGGCGCCGTTTCTTTCAAAGCGGTATATTTTTTCACTTCAGTCGTGGCATATTGCTTCCAGGTATCCGTAACCGACGTTGAAAATTCCGGCGCCACGATAGGCGTTCCCCCCTGGCCCCACACGAGCGGTGTGACACCGACCAATATAAAGCAGACCAGTAGCAAACGATTCATCATATTGTTCACCTCGAGAGCTCGGATAATTCATGAAGTCATTGACTACCGGGCTAACTGTGGCATCATTCGAAATGCTATGAATGATGCAGGATAGGCGTTAGCCCACTATTTTCGCAAGGCGAAGAAAGCTTCGATTAAGTATAGCATATGCCGGCTCTTGACGCCTTCCTCTGCCTCTGGTAGCATCCCCCCGGTTCACGGTTCAGCCCGTTAACCCACATTATTCATGAACGCATGAATAATGCTTAGGTTTACCAGCGCTTTATTCGTTTCGCGAATAAAGCGGGCTAACCCGGAAAGGCATCACAGCACATGCGTACGGTTTATGACCTGTCTACATTACAGTGGGAACTCACCGGTTGGCACCCCCTCTTCTGGAAATCCGGTGTTTCCATGGAAACCGGCTTCAACCTTTGTGCCGACGTCGGGCCGGTGCCGGCTCAGGTGCCAGGATCGGTGCAAGGGGCGTTGCATGCGGCGGATTTGCTGCCCGATTGGAACATCGGGGTAAACTCCCGCCATTGCGAATGGGTAGAAAACCGTCATTGGGTCTATCAGGCCCAGATGCCCGCATGTTGGTTGGCTGACGCCGGTCAGGTGCTGCTGCGCTGCGACGGACTCGATTACCAGGGCCATTTGTATGTGAACGGGCAACCTGCGGCTGATTTTTGCGGCACACACACCCCGCACTCCTTTGATATTACCCCCCTGTTGCGTGAAGGCGACAACCGCTTGACGATTGTATTCACCGATAACCCGCACTACCTCGGTCAATTGGGCTACACCTCCGAGATGACAGAGTGGAAGACGCGTTTTTATTATGTCTGGGATTGGGTGCCGCGTATTGTACAAATCGGTATTTGGGACGGGATCCACCTGGATGTACGCCGCGAAGACGCTATCGACGCCTTCTCCTGCTACACAGAGTATGATCCAACAACCGGACGTGGCACCGTCAATCTCGCAGCCGATCTCTCCATGAGTGTGGGAACAACGGTGGAGCTGTGCGTGGAGGACGGAGAAACGATCATTGCGCACAGCAGTTTCCCGGCCCAGGCATCGTTCAAGCAAACAGTCACTGATCTGCCGGTCCACCCCTGGCACCCGAACGGCAATGGGACGCAACAGCGCTACACACTGCGACTGCGCCTACTCGATGCCGTCGGGTCCGTGTTAGACGACGAAACGCGTTCCACCGGTTTTCGCCAGGTGATGTGGAAACAATGTGTCGGTGCGCCGGAAGAGGCCGCCCCGTGGATCTGCTGTGTGAATGGAGTCGACACTTTTCTGCAAGGCGCCAACTGGGTGCCCATACGCCCGACTTTCGCTGATGTCCGCGAGGAGGATTATCGGCGGTTGTTGACTGTCTATCATGACGCCGGCTTCAACCTGCTTCGCGTGTGGGGCGGCGCGATACTGGAACGCGAATGCTTCTACTCCCTTTGTGATGAAATGGGCATCATGGTCTGGCAGGAATTTCCGCTCTCCTCCTCCGGCATCGACAATTGGCCGCCGGAAGACGCGAAAGCGATTGAAGACCTATGCGCAATCGCCACGACCTACATCACGCGCCGTCAACACCACCCCGCACTACTTCTCTGGTGCGGCGGCAACGAGTTGCAAGGCGCCCTCGATGGAGGAAAGCAAGGATGCGGCAAACCTATCGATTGCTCCCACCCGATGATGGCGGCGATCGACAACCTGATAAAAAATCTCGATCCGACGCGCCGCTTTCTTCCCACCTCCTCCAGCGGTCCGCGCTTCACCGCGGAAACCGCGGAAAATGGCCAGGGGTTGCATCACGATGTGCATGGTCCCTGGGGTATGGCCGGGCCATTGACCAACTGGTATTCCTACTGGGAACAAGATGATGCCCTCTTCCGTTCCGAAACCGGCATGCCGGCGTGCAGCCCGGCGACGATGATTCGTTATTATGCCGGCGATCTGCCTCTGCTTCCCGCCGACCGCACCAATGTGTTATGGACGCACAGTGGGTCATGGTGGATTCAGTGGGAGGATTATTTGCGGGAAGGCGGCAACGCCGACGACCTGGAGACGTATGTCGACTGGACCCAGCAACGACAGGCCGACGCCTTGGCGTTCGCTACCCGCAGGTGTAAAGCACGCTTCCCGGCCTGTGGCGGCATCATCTTCTGGATGGGGCACGATCTATACCCCTGTGCCACCAACAACTCGATCATTGACTTTCATGGCGACCCCAAACCAGCGCTCGCCGCCATCAGTGAAGTCTTTCATGGACCGGCGGGAACCAGTATGTGAAGGTAAACTGGCAAGGCGGAATTTGATACTGCCCCGGGTATTCCGCTTCCGCGCGGAATATGGTATGCTAATCCCGCATTATTCATGAATACCTGAATAATGCTTCGGTTAGTCAAAGCTTCATACGTTTCGCGAATAAAGCGGGCTAATCGCCGAACTCTGGTCGCGCGGTGCGACCAACACCTCATTAAAGCGAGAATCTGCATGTCAACGGATTTCCAGGAAGTGGATGATTCGGTAGTAGCCGAAGGTGGCCTGACCGAAGGGTCAAGTCGCGATTATGACCGCGTGTGGGATACGATATATGCCGCGCGCGATAATCAGACGACGCTGAGTGGTATGGTCGCCGATGCCGTACGCGGCGGGTTGGTGGTGGACCTGGGCGTACGCGCCTTTGTTCCCAAGTCGGAGATTGCCACACGCAATCTGAATAACCTCGAGCGCTATATCGGTCAGACCCTGGAAGTGCACGTGGTGGAAGCCGACAAGGACACGAACCGCGTCATCCTGACCGAACGTAAAGTCGCCAGCGAGAAACGCGCTGCCCGGCGCGCCGAAACGCTGCAGGCGTTAGAGAAGGGGCAGGTGCTGGAAGGTACTGTACGCCGCATTACCGAGTTTGGCGCCTTTGTCGATATCGGCGACATCGATGGCCTGCTGCACGTGTCCGACATGGCCTGGGAGCGCGTGGAAAATCCCGCGGATCTGGTGAAAGTCGGCGAGAAGCTGCAAGTCATGGTGTTAAAGATTGAAAATGACGGCGAGCGCATTTCACTGGGCACCAAGCAGTTGACCGATGACCCCTGGGCCGCCGTGCGTCGAGATCTGCGTGAGGGGCAAATGATCGAAGTCACCATCACACGTCTGGTACCCATGGGCGCCTTCGCGCAGTTGATGGACGGTGTGGAAGGCCTGATCCCGGAAGAAGAAATGCCGAAGCACCGCAGTGAAGAAGGCGGTACCCCCGTGTTGGAGCCCGGCCAGAAACTTACGGTGAAAATTCTCGACATCCGCCTGCGCGAACGCAAAATCACCTTAAGCCTGAAACAGGCATTACGCGACAAAGAGCGCACCGAGGTGCGGGATTACATGAAGAAACAACAACGCGAAGATGTCACCACGCCCACACTCGGTGACCTTTTCGGGGATGTTTTCAGCAAGCTAAAGAAGGATTGACGGTTCTCACGCGATGACACTGTAACACTGGGGCGCCGGAAGGCGTCCCAGTGTTATTTGGTCAGCGCTCCCCGTGAGTCCGATAGCCTCATAAAAGGCAAGAGAAGCACACGACCGGGTTGCCACGTCATCGCCGTTGGAGTACAATTTAGTGGAGGCTGCGCCGTCTTTTGCCTGATCGCCTCGCAACCCCCAGAGTCGGCGCCGGAAAATCTTTATGCCAACCTCGGATGTCATTATCATTGGCGGCGGCGTCACCGGGCTGAGTATTGCCCGTGAACTGGCGGGTCGCGGACTATCCATTACCCTGTTGGAACAGCATTCTCCCGGACGCGAGGCGTCCTGGGCTTCTGCGGGAATGCTCGCGCCGCAAGGCGAGTTGAGTGAAGGCGCATTTATGCGCCTGTGCCTGGAGAGCAACGCCCTGTATCCGGCCTTTCGCGCCGGCGTGGAAGAGGAAACAGGGATACACTGTTATCATCGCGAGGCCGCGACGCTGGCACTGGCGATGACCGACGACGATGAGCAAGAATTCCGGCATGTCTATGCGCGCCAGCGCGCTGACGGCCTGCAGGTCGAATGGATCTCGGCCGAAGACGCGCGTTGTGTGGAGCCGGCATTGAGCACTCACGTACGCGGCGGCATGTACCTTCCCGGTGACCGGCATGTGGAGAACCGCCTGCTGGTGCCTGCGCTGGAGCAAGCGTGCCGACAACGTGGCGTGGAAATCGTGAGCGGCGCGCTCGTACAGCGCGTATGCGCAGACGAGGGCTGCGCGACAGGTGTGGAGACGATTTGTGGCCCACGGTATGCCAACGTGGTTATCAATGCCGCCGGCGCCTGGGCGGCAGGCATTGGCGTGCCCGATGACCACTTGCGCCCGCCGGTCTTTCCGGTGCGCGGACAGATGATGGCGCTCAGCCTGCCGCGACCGGATTTTCTCTCGCGCGTGGTGCGTTCACCGCGCAGCTACCTGGTGCCACGCCATGATGGCCGCCTGTTTCTGGGCGCCACCATGGAACAGGTGGGCTTTGACAAGCGCAACACGGTGTGGGGCATTGCACGTCTGCTCGCCGGCGCTGTGGAACTCTTCCCGGAGTTGGAGCACTGCACGATCCAGGAAATATGGGCCGGGTTGCGTCCGGGTAGTGCGGATAATCATCCCATTCTCGGGCGCACCGAGTTGCCCGGATATATCCTGGCCACCGGCCTTTTCCGCAACGGACTATTACTGGCGCCGGTCATTGGTAAAGCCATTGCCGACCTGGTGACCACGGGCGCTACTCCAGAAGTGATTGCAGCCTTTTCCATTGCCCGCTTCGCGCACGAGGGTGTAGTCGCCGGGCGTATTCCGGGAGCATAAGATGCAGATTCTCCTGAATGGCCAACCTTTCACCTGTCCGAACGATTGTACGGTAGCACGTCTGCTGGAACTGCGCCATCTCCCTACCGCCGGTACAGCCGTCGCGCGCAATGACGCAGTGGTACGAAAAGCCACGTATGCAGAAACGGTTTTGCTCCCAGGTGACCGAGTGGAGATCATTCACGCGGTGGCGGGTGGATAAGCGAGCAGGCTTTCTTTACGAAGCGATGACCGCTTCGATTAATCCAAAAACGATTCATGAACACATGAATAATGCTACTGCTAGTTGAAGCTTTATTCGCTTCGCGAATAAAGCGGGATAGAGGACACTGATATGGCATCAACCTGGAAGATCGGGGAGCGGACCTTTACCTCCCGTTTATTAGTAGGTACGGCGAAATATCCGTCACCGGAAGTGATGGAACAGGCCATCGACGCAAGCGGGGCAGAGATCGTCACTGTAGCGATTCGCCGCGTGAATCTTGCAGAACCCACCGGGCAAAACCTGCTCGCATTTATCAAGCGCAAAGGCTTGACCGTGCTGCCGAACACCGCCGGGTGCTATACCGCAAAAGACGCCATCCTCACCGCGCAACTCGCGCGTGAGGCGCTGGAGACCAACCTGGTGAAGCTGGAAGTGATTGGCGATCCGGACACCCTGTTCCCGGATAACGAAGGCTTGCTGGAAGCGGCGAAAGCACTCATCGCCGATGGGTTTGTCGTGATGCCGTACTGCATTGATGACCCTATCGTTTGCCGTAAGCTGGAAGCATTGGGCTGCGTGGCGGTAATGCCGTTGGCGGCGCCCATCGGTTCGGGCCTGGGCATTCGCAACCCCTACAACATTCGCATTATTGTCGAGCATGCCCATGTGCCGGTGCTGGTGGATGCCGGAGTGGGCACCGCCAGTGATGCCGCTTTTGCCATGGAACTGGGCGTAGAGGCATTGCTCATGCAGACCGCCATTGCTCAGGCTCAGGATCCGGTCAAAATGGCCACTGCCATGCGCCTGGGTACGGAAGCCGGTCGCCTGGCCTATGAAGCCGGTCGTATTCCGAAAAAGCTCTATGCGTCCGCCAGCAGTCCGTTGACGGATTTAATCAGCATTGGCCATTAACCGAAGCATATAGCGTTTCGGTTAACGATGAGACAATGTATGCTAAAGCGTGAAGTCGTCATCGCAGATCAGGCGGCTACATCTTCGCACCCGCTCACGACGCCACGGGTGATGTCCCGCCAGAGCATCTGGCGGCGATGATGCACGAATTGCATGCTCAACCGGGATATCGACGTTTGCGAGGGTAGTCAGTCCCACCCTCCTCAGGTATAATGTAAGATCATGACGGCGCGTACCGTGATATGTTTCCCGGCGGGAGAAATGCCCGGGTTGCGGGCGGAAGCGGCGCAATTGGCATTGGGGCTGGCGGCGTGCGGCACTGAAGTCATTGCGTTGGGGTCGTTGGGCGTCTGGCGACACGCGCTGCGACTCGCCAAAATCACCGCGGTGGAATTTACCTTACCCGGTGAAGAACGCAAACTGGTGCAGGCCATTCAGGAATATGAGCCACACATCATTCATGCCTTTGGCGCGGACGCTGCCCATCTGGCGTTGCCGCTGACCGTCGGCATCGGCGCTGGCGGAGTCGCTACGCTGGGACATGGCGATCTAACGCATCTCAATCCCGCCCATTTCCGCACCGCTTCCACCATCTTCGTCCCCTGTGCGCACCTTCAGGAGCAAGTCGCGCGACGATTACCGCATTTACCGGTCGTGGTAACCGGGTACTTGTTGCCTCCGGCAGTCGACATCCCGCGCAACCGGTTCCTGGCGGAAGAACTGGGAGTGGACGATGACGCCCCGGTTGTGCTGATGGCTGATACCTTCCGCGGCGGTGAGGCAAATGTCGCGCTGGCGCTGATCGACGCGACCCCACGTATCGCAGAGCGCATCCCCACGGTGCAGGTGCTCATCGTCGGCCGTGGTTTGCGCCTGGGCGAATTGGAGAGTCGCGCGCTGGACATTAATGACCGGTTGGGACGGCGCGCGGTGCTACTGCCCGGCCATCGCGATGACCTTCCGCAGTTGCTGGCGTTGACCACGGTGGCTGTGGGATGTGGGCGCTTCGCCCAGGAAGCAATCGGCGCGGGCGTGTCCCTGGTAGCGGCGGGCGCTGCGGGGATGATCGGCGCCTACACGGGAGATACCGCACAGATTACCCAGTTTTCGTGTGCCGGCACCCACGGCCACCTGGATCCCGTGTCTCCACGCTTGCTGGCGGCAGAAGTGATCGGATTATTCACCTACAGCGAATTCCGTCGCCAATTCGCTGAAGAAGGTCAACGGCATTTGCTGGCGCAGGCGGAACGCGTCACGCGTGCGGCACAGATCGCCACATATTACCAGCGCACGGCCCCCAGCGGGGCATTGACGCGCACGCCACAACGCATCACACTGATTCTTCCCGATGATCTGCGTGAGTTACTCTTTTGTCTGCCTGCACTTCTCGGACTGCGCGCGCAATTCCCCTTGGCACAATATCGTTACTTCACCCACCCGCGCCACCAACGCCTGCTGGAAACCCTTGGTTGCTCCCCAACACTCCCGCGTCCGCTCAAGTTCGGCGACTGGATCACGCGGTTTCCGCAACTCTGGCGTCCACGTGCGGAGATTGCTCTCGCCTTCTCCAGCCACTTTCGCAGCAGTCTGCTGGCCGGCGCCACACTGGCGCCACACCGCCTGGGCTTTTCCGATGGTGGCGGCAATCTGTTTCTTTCCGACCACCTGCACCCGCGCGAACCGATCTCCCCGGCGCGGGCTCTCACGCTCACGCAACCCTTCGGCGCATCCGCCGGGGAAATACCGGTCGTCACGTTGCCGGAAGACACGCAAAAATCCGTAAATTGGTTACTGGAAGCACAGTCCGGCATCACGGAGAACGAACCCTATATTCTCCTCTGCCCGCGCGCCGACCCGGCCTTCGCCTGGTTGCCCGGCGCGTGGACTATCCTGATCTCCTTGCTGCATGCCGAACGCCCGGAACGCCTTGCGGTACTCGAACCGGAAAACCTCGCTTTACCGCAAGGAGTAGCGAGCATTCCTGCCGCCACGGAATCTTTGCAGTTGGCGGCGCAAGTGGCTCGCGCCTGCCTAGTGATCGCTCCCGATAATGACGTACTGCATCTGGCCGACCTGCTGGGCACACCGGCTATCGGTCTTTTTGGACCCTCGTCTCCGGATATTTGCCGTTTACCCAATTCACGCCTTCATCCGGTCTGTGCCGGCGTGCTCCCATGCCGTCCCTGCACCGACCACCCCTGCCCGGAACGCCGGTGCCTGCGCGACCTGACTCCCGCCGCCGTGATGCATGTTGTCAACTCGCTGCTACCGCCTGTTCCCCTTCCGGTCGAGTGCAGCAGCGAAGATGAACCGCTCTCACTCGTGAACACTAGTGAGGAATCAGCCAGCAATCCCGCGTAAGCCCGGAAAGCAATCCGTGCCGTTGGCGCGTCACGGCAGACAGACGATGCGTTGCGCGCCTCATATCTCTCTCCTGTATTCTGGCGGTAACACGCACAATAATTTGCATCCTCCACTTGACGGCTACCCCGCTTTATTCATGAGGCGAATAAAGCATCGGCTAGCTATAACATTAATCATGTGTTCATGAATAATGCGGGCTACACACCATCACGCAGAACTGCGATAGATCACCCTTTCGAACCTGTTCCAAAGTCTGGGATGTTCCATCGCGGATTTTGGGACAGGCTCCAATTACGAAACAAATTCGTAACAATACGACATCGGGGGGTTACATGCGGGCGCTATCATGTCTACTGTGCACTGTTGTGCACGATCCTCTTCTGTCTGACCAACAGGAGAGCGCCCGCGATTCGACTCCTCCCTCAGCGACGCGGGCACCCCGCCCGTGGCCCGTGATCGGGTCACGGGCGGTCTTTATGTGTGGACCTGCAGTTTCTGTTCCCATGCTTTGTGGTCCGAGTACAAAGCACCACACACGATACTCCTATGCTACCTGAATGCATTCCCTCAGTGCCCTATTCTCTGAAATATTTTCTTTATAGGTGGGATCCTTTAGGAAATCTTAATTCCATACGTCGAATCTTTATGCGCCCCTTACAATCTCACGGTATAGTGTAGAGTGTTGGAGTATTGTTGCCTTGACCTATCGCGTTCGATGACGTGTTCGCGAGTAGGTCACAGGGGAAAGGAGAGGCGCCATGATGAAGGCCACATTGCCGGTTCGCATAAAAGCCTTTACCCGCTACTTGCGCGGGTTGGCTAAAACACGCGACCAGCAGGCTTTTGCGGATTTACGCAACGGGCTGGATGCATCGTTGGCGTCCGCCGTCGCGATAACGCCACATGTTCTGCCGTTTTTGAGTGACCCGCCGGAAGCCGCGGATACCTGGTTCTATTGTGTCGGCGCGTTATTCACCCTGAATCCCCGCTGGGAAGACGATTTCTCCATTGGCATGGCTTTTGCGCACCTGCATGCCCGTTTACCGGATCGTGATCGCGCGTTGTTCCAGGCCCTGGTCTTGTGCCCACCGGAGCAACTCCCTGGCAAACTACAGCTGATTGTTGCTGTCCTCGCCAAGTATGAAATCGGCATTGATTGGGAGCTGTTGTTGAGCGATCTTCGCCAGGGATTTACGTCACTCTCCCATGTGCAACAGGCCTGGGCGAATGATTATGCGCGCATCATGGAGATGCTCGAACGGGAAGAACTACATCATACGCGCTTCATCAACGTGTAAGGTATATCGACCAGCGCTTGGCGAACGAATGGCCAACCGGCGAGAATGCACGTACTTGCGCTGATGTCGCAGTCAGTCGATCAGGAATGGCAGGCATTCTGGGGCACTCTACGAAAATGGATGTGTAAGAGGATCGCAATGCTTCGCCAGCCGTTGTGGAGATAAAGGGGTACCTGATCTTTAACGCCACGCGCCCGGGAGGCAAGCCTCCCGGGCGCGTGGCGTCATGTTACGGCGTGATCAGCACGGCGCATCGGTAACATCATCCGCGACTTCTTCCTCTTTCACCACTACGGCGACACAGGCGATCATCACGTCTTCCGTCATACGCATAATGCGCACCCCCTGCGCGGAACGACCGGTTTCACGGATCTCGTTCACTTTAGAGCGAATAACCTGACCGCCCGTGGAGATGAAGAGGACTTCATCGCGTTCACACACGACTTTGCAATCGACCAGCGGACCGTTTTTCTCGGTAATCTGCACGGTCTTAATACCGATTCCGCCACGATGCTGCACTTTGTACGCGGTCAGCGGGGTCCGTTTGCCATACCCGCGTTCGGTGATCGCCAGCAGGTCGTGTTCCGGCTTGACCAGTGCGACGCCGACCATTTTGTCGCCTTCGCGAAGATCAATGCCGCGCACGCCGGCGGCATTGCGTCCCATGGCGCGCACTTCTTCTTCCGCAAAGCGGATCGACATCCCATCGTGAGTCGCGAGCACCACGTGTTGCTTGCCGTCAGTCACTTTCACCCAGCGCAAGGCATCGCCGTCTTCCAGCGAGATGGCAATGAGTCCGCCGGTGCGTCGCGTCTCGAATTCGGACAGTGTGGTCTTTTTCACTGTGCCGCGCTCTGTGACCATGAACAGGTATTTATCCGCGGTGAAGGCTTTAATATTCAGCACCGCGGTAATCTGTTCCCCTGGCTCGATATTGACCAGGTTAATGACATTGGAGCCGCGCGCGGTGCGACTCGCCGCGGGCACTTCGTGGGTGCGTAAACGATAGATCTTCCCTTTATCGGTGAAGACCAGCAGGTAACTGTGAGTGTTCGCGATGAAGAGGTGTTCGACGGTGTCTTCTTCCTTCGTCGTCAGCCCGATCACCCCTTTGCCCCCGCGACCCTGGGTGCGGTAGGTATCAATAGGCAGGCGCTTCACATACCCATCCCGGGTCATAGTGATGATCACATCTTCATCATCGATAAGGTCTTCGATGGAAAGGTCCGACACCTCTTCCGCGCGGATGCGCGAGCGGCGCCCATCGGCATGCCGCTTCTTCATGTCCAACAGCTCTTCCTTCACCACGGCCATGAGTTTGCGCGGATTGGCCAACAATTCCTCCAGGTAATTAATGCGTTTGATGATCTCAATGTATTCCTTCTCGATTTTCTCGATCTCGAGGGAGGTCAGGCGATGGAGTTGCAGGTCCAGGACGGCCTGCGCCTGACGCTCACTCATCGAGAAAGTGTGCATGAGACCTTCGCGCGCCATGGTAGGCGTGCGGCTTTCACGGATGAGTTTGATGACCGCGTCCAGATTCTCTAGGGCGATACGATAGCCTTCCAGGATATGCGCGCGATCGCGCAACTGACGCAGTTCAAATTTCGTGCGGCGCACACTCACCACGCGGCGATGGTCAACGAATTCCTTCAACAGATCGATCATGGTCAGCGTGCGCGGCTCCGGTTTCCCGTTCACCTGCACGATACCTACCATGTTGAAGTTGAAGCGCTTGCGCAGCGGCGTATGCTTATACAGTTGGTTGAGCACCACGTGCGGGTTGATGTCGCGCTTGAGTTCGATGACCAGCTTCATGCCGACGCGGTCGGATTCGTCGCGGAGGTCGGAGATGCCCAGCACCTTTTTATCTTTGACCAGGTCGGCGATCTGTTCCACCAAACGCGCTTTATTCACCTGGTAGGGTAGTTCGGTGACCACAATGGCCGACTTGCCATTTTCCGCCGGTTCGATAACCGAACGGGCTTGCATTGTACAGGCTCCGTTGCCGGTGGCATATGCATCGCGAATGCCTGCGGTACCCAGAATCAACCCGCCCGTGGGAAAATCAGGTCCGGGCATCACGGCCATCAGTTCATCCACGGTGATGTCGCCGTCCCGGTCAATGAGCAGCGCGCAGGCGTCGATCACTTCACCCAGATTATGCGGAGCAATTTCCGTCGCCATCCCCACCGCGATTCCACTCGTCCCGTTGCAAATGAGGTTCGGGAAGGCTGCCGGCAGTACGGACGGCTCTTTGGTGGTCTCATCGAAGTTCGGGATGTAATCGACGGTATCGCGTTCGATGTCCGCCAACAGTTCCGCGCCAAGCGGCGTGAGTTTGGCTTCCGTGTAGCGCATGGCCGCCGGGGGATCGCCGTCCATCGACCCGAAGTTCCCCTTCGGATGCACCAGCGGGTACCGGGAATTCCAATCCTGCGCCATGCGCACCAGGGTATCGTAAATGGACGCATCGCCGTGTGGGTGATATTTACCCATGCAGTCGCCGACGATGGCGGCGCATTTGCGCGTATTCGCCTGGGGCGACAGGTTGAGTTCGTGCATGGAAAAGAGTACGCGCCGTTGCGAGGGTTTCAGGCCATCGCGGACATCAGGCAGCGCGCGACTGATAATAACGCTCATCGCGAAACGGAGGTAGGAATCTTTCATCTCGTCCACGATGGACACGTCAGTTATTTCGCGGGCGATGAGTTTATCGTCGACCATTGAGTCTCCTTCTCAAAACATGGAACCGTCGGCGCGTGTACCCGGCTTTCCAGCAACATCATGAATAATCTGCGAGCCCGCGGTTTTCGTAACACGAATATAGCTGACAGATCGGGAATCTCATCAGTCAACCGCACGCATGGATACGCGACAGCTACCTGCTGATTTCATGATGCTGGGGTGTCTCCAGAGGAACAAACACCGGATACAGCGTTTCTATAGTTATAGATTCGAGACACGCGCGGAAAACTCCTGCCCAGAATTGGCAGGAAAAAGAGCCTTCGCCGCGCCGTGCTAGAAGGTCACCGTATTCCTACCCTGCCGGGCCTCTACTGCGGCGCGCACCGCGACGGCCTCAATTTGATAACCTGGCTTATCCAACAACGCAAACATATTGTTTTTGTAGCTCTCGACCCCGGGTTGATCGAAAGGATTGACTCCCAGCAGGTAGCCGCTGATGCCGCAAGCTTTCTGGAAGAAATACAGTAGCGCGCCAAACGGGTAGGCCGTTAGATCCGGGAGGGTCAGGGTCATACTGGGCACTCCGCCATCGCGGTGCGCCAGCGCAGTGCCCTGATACGCGCGGCGGTTCACGGCGTCGACGGTCAGTCCGCGAAGGTAATTCAATTCATCGGCGTCGATCAGTTCTTCGGGGATGATAACAGAAGGGTTGACGTTGGCGATATTCACGAAGGTCTCAAATATCTCCCGGCGTCCCTGTTGAATCCACTGGCCCATCGAATGCAGATCAGTGGTGAATTCCACACTGGCGGGAAAGATGCCCTTCAGGTCTTTACCTTCCGATTCGCCATATAACTGCTTCCACCATTCCGCCAGGTAGTGCAAGCGGTGCTCAAACGAGGCTAGCAACTCGATCGTTTTCCCTTTGCGATAGAGAATATTCCGCGCCGCCGCATAGACATAGGCAGGATTGTGGGCGAGATCGGATGAACTGGTGGCTCGGGCACAATCAACAGCGCCGGCGAACAACCCATGCACATCGACATCAGCGAAGGCGATGGGGAATAAGCCGACCGCGGTGAATACACTGTAGCGTCCACCAACATTGGCCGGGATGGTGAAGGTCCGGTAGCCTTCGCGGCCCGCCATGGCGCGTAACGCGCCTTTATTGGGATCGGTAGTCGCGAAGATCAAATCGCGCGCTTTTTCTTTGCCCACCTGGCGCTCGAGTAAATTGCGCAATAAGCGGAAGGCCACGGCCGGTTCAGTGGTGGTGCCGGATTTGCTTACGACGTTCAGACAGAAGCGTTTGTGTTCCAATGCGGTCAACAAGTGTGCGAGGTATTCATCGGAGAGTGTGTGCCCCGCGTACCACACCTGCGGGGCGCCCGGCTTCGCCAGCGCCTCAATGACCGTGCGCGCGCCAAGGTAGGACCCGCCGATGCCGATCACGACCATGACCTCGGCCTCCTGCCGCAATCGCGCGGCAGTATCCGTGATCTCCTGCAATGTCGCCGGCGACATGAACGATTCTGGGTTCATCCACCCGAGATAATCGCTGCCCAGGCCCGTGCCCATGTGCAGCGCGTCATGCATTTTCGTGACATCCGGCTGCAAACTGGCAATTTCTTCCGCGGTTACTTCCGGCAGCAAATAGGAGTAATCCAGGGTGATCGGCACTTTATTCAACATCGTCGCCTCCGTCATCACGCAGACCGGGTGTCATACCCGGTAAATCAGCCGGTATTGTAGCATAAATCCGGCGTCGCGACGAGAGCGCACGAAGACGTGCACAAAGACGGAAGGGCATATTTAGAGCCTGTCCCAAAGTCCGGCATATTTCCTCGCGGCATCTTTTTGCGCCAGGCTTTGTCGCGATTTTCTCGTGCGTCTCTTCTCGATACAGTCGAAAATCGTTTCGCGTCTAACCCAAAAATCTGCTCACGATGAAACATCCCGGACTTTGGGACAGGCTCTATTTAGAGGCTGAATATTCTAACTTCCCCTTCTCCAGGCTACTGCGTTTGCAACACCTCGAGCATCGCCGCGATGTTCTCCGGCCGGGCATCACCCGGAATTGAGTGCGCGGGAGCGGCGATGTAACCGCCGTCCTTGCCGATAATGTCGAGGAGGCGGCGGACTTCATCACGTGTCTCTTCCGGCGTCCCATAAGGCAACGTGCGCTGGGTACTGATGCCGCCAAAGAACGACAGACGATCACCATACCGCGCTTTCATGTCATAAACGTCCATGACTTCCGGTTGGAAGGGATTGAAGACGTCCAGGCCCAACGCGATGAGATCGGGGAAGAGCGCATCGACCTTGCCGCACGAATGAATGAATACCGCCTTACCACGTCGCTTGGCGGCGGCATACATCTCCGCAATGCGCGGTTTAATGAATTCGCGCCAATGCGGCACACCCATCATAACCCCGGTCTGCTGTCCCCAATCGTCGCCAAACATCATGGCGTCGATATCCTGCGCGCAGGCCCGGTCGATAGCGGCCAGATTAAACTCTAGAATGCGGTCGAGGAGCCGGTGAATGAAAGCCGGGTCGGCCACCATGCCCATCAACACCGTCTCCATGCCCGCCAGTGTCCAGGCGCGCTCGAATAGACTGAAACCGATATCGCCGATATGGTACTGGTCCGGGTTGTTCTGTAAGTACTGTTCGGCCTCCTGGAAATTGGTGGGATCGTCCAGCGCGGGGAAGCAATAGTCCTCCAATGTCTCCTCGGTAATGCAGACATTGCATACCACGCCGATATCGGTATCCACCTTCTTATTCCACTGCACGCCGAAGGGGTCTTCCATAATACCCGGCGCTACCTCGCGCCACGGCTGTGGCGCGCCGGCGTTAATGCCGATAAAGCAGTTGTCGATCCCCGCGGAGAAATCAGGTCCGTAGCACGCGACCATCTTCTCCCACGCCGGCGTGGTGAAGCCGATGGCGTACGGCACCCGGTCCGGTTGTTCATGCCGCAATGCGGCGCGTACGCGCTCCCGATTATTCATGCTGTATTATCCCCCAGGCTGTCGATCTGGTACGATGGCTACAATTAGGGCGAAATCGCTACTATTCCTGCATCTGTGCTGGTTCTGCATGAGTGCACATGCACGGCGCGCAACGTGACACGCACTCCCGCTTACCCAGCGATGATCTCGCGCGCTTTGGCCAGGGCTTCAGGGATTTTCGCGGCGTCTTTACCACCGGCTTGCGCGAAGTCCGGCCGCCCGCCGCCCCCGCCGCCGGCCATCTTCGCCACGTCGCGCACGATAGCCCCCGCGGGCAAGCGAGCGGTGAGATCTTTACTCACCTTCACTGCGAAAAGCGCGCGCCCGTCGGCGGCAGAGGCAAGGACGATCACGCCGCGGTGCAGCTTATCCATATATTGATCGGCCAGCGTGGCCAGCGTGGCGGCATCCACCCCTTCGAGCTGCGTGATGATCGCCGGCACGCCGTTGATCTCTTCCACCTGCGGTCCGGCGGTGTCGCCGCCGGCAGCCACCTTCACCTTCAGTTCGCTGATCTGCTGCAGTGCATCGCGCAGTTCGCGCTGCATGCCCTCCACGCGGGTCACCACATCATCGGCGGACGTTTTGAAACCGGCAGCGAGTTCGCGCACGATGCCCGCTTGTTCCCGGGCCCAGGCCACTGCTTTGTGCCCGGTCAGTGCTTCGATACGACGAATACCGGCAGCGACGGAGGTTTCTATGGTAATTTTGAAAAAGCCGATCTGCCCGGTGCGCTCCAGGTGAATGCCACCGCATAACTCGCGGCTGAATGCGATATCGTTTTCAGTGTCGCCGATATTCACCGTGCGCACCCAGTCGCCGTATTTCTCGCCGAACAGCGCGGTATACCCGTCCTGGCGCGCTTCCGCCAAGTGCATCTCGCGTATAGATACCGGGGCGTCGAGGAGTGTTTTGACGTAAACCAGGTCCTCTAGTTGACGAATCTCGTTAGAGGTGAGCGCCTGCCCGTGGCTGAAGTCGAAACGCAGCACATCTTCCTCCACCAGTGAACCGGCCTGGCGCGCATGCTCACCGAGGACATGGTGTAGCGCCCAGTGCAAGAGGTGGGTAGCGGTGTGCGCGCGGCGGATGGCCTGACGACGTGGAATATCCACCATTGCGGTCACGGTGTGGTGTGGGCCAGGGGCGAATTCTTCGTGTCCGGTCAGGTCCACAATATGCAGCGTATGCCCGAATTTGTCCTTGGCAACATCGATCACCGACAGCACCGTGCTGGAAAATTGCAGCGTTCCGCCGTCGGCGCACTGTCCACCGGACGTGGCATAAAAGGGAGTCTGATCCACCACGACCACTGCCGTTTGCCGGTCGTCGCTGGCCTGAAAATGCAGCAGCGTGGCCTCAGCGTTGGTGGTCGTATACCCCAGGAACGCGGTAGCAGGCACGTCGCCACCTAACGAAATGCCCGCCTTGTAGTCAAAATCAGCGCCGGCGGAACTGGCCTGCTTGTGCGCTAGCTCTGCAGCGTGGAACGCCAGCATGTCGATGCCCAGGCCCGCCTCTTGCGCGGTTTCCTCGGTGAGTTCCTTGGGAAAGCCATAGGTTTCGTATAGGGTGAAGACATCTTCGCCGTTCAGCACGGTTGCGCCCCGCGCCACAGCGTCATGCACCAGACGCGTCAGCAACTCTTCACCGCGCTCCAATGTATCACGAAAGCGCGCTTCCTCGGCGCGCAATGTGCCGGTGATCATTTCCGCATTGTCGCCCAACTCCTGGTAATGTCCGCCCATCATGGCCACCAGTGTGGGTACGAGTTGGTACAGGAAGGGTGCATTGAACCCCAACGCGCGACCGAAACGGTGTGCGCGTCGAATGATGCGCCGCACCACATAGCCGCGTCCGGTGTTGCCCGGCCGTACGCCGTCGGCAATCATGAAGGCGGCACAGCGCAAGTGGTCGGCAATCACGCGCAACGCCATAGTGTCACGTGGCACGCCAGCGCCGGCCAGACGTTCGGTCTCGGTGATGAGCGGAATGAGCAGGTCGGTCTCATAGTTGGAGGGCACATCCTGCACCAGACTGGCGATACGCTCCAGCCCCGCACCAGTGTCGATGCCCGGCGCCGGTAACGGTAGATACTGGCCGTCCTGGAAGTTGAACTGTTGAAAGACATGGTTCCAGAACTCGATCCAGCGGTCGCAACCGCAGGCCGGCGACGTGCAGTCCGGCCCGCAGGCCAGGGCCGCACCGCGGTCATAGTGCATCTCCGAACAAGGTCCGCACGGGCCGCTGGTCCCGACCGGTCCCCACCAGTTTTCCTTTTTACCCAGCGGCACAATGCGCTCCGCGGGCACGCCGATCCCCACCCAGATTTCCCGCGCTTCCAAGTCTTCCTGGTACGGTTCGCCGGGCTTCGGCTTGTAATAGGTCACCCAGATGCGCGCCGGGTCCAGCCCCAGGCCGCCTTCCGCCGGCGGGAGGACGGAAAAATCCCACCCCCAGTGCAACGTCTCTCGCTTGAAATAGTCGCCGAAGCTGAAATTTCCTAACATTTCGAAGAAGGTGTGATGACGCGCGGTACGGCCGACCTGGTCCAGATCGTCAGTCCGCGCGCATTTCTGCACGGTTGCCACGCTGCCATAGGGCGGCTCAACTTCACGACGGAACCACGGGACGAATTGTTGCATGCCCGCCGTGGTGAACAACGTGGTCGGGTCTTCGGGAATCAATGCGCTGCTGGGCAGCACGGTATGCCCGCGTTGGGCGAAAAAGCGGAGGAATGCCTCGCGAATCTCATTGCCGGTCATATCAAACGATCCTGCATAATAAAGATGGATTTACCAGGGGAAGAGTATACCAGAAATGGCGGGCGGAAGAAAATGCAGCGCGCTTGTGCTGCACACGACAGACGAGGAAGCGGGACGGCGCAAACGGCAGTGCGGTGAGCGGACACTTGGTCCCGCGCCATCCATCACGAAATCCGGCCTCATCGGAGTTTCGACGCCCGACACCAAATAGAGCCTGCCTCAAAATCCGGGACGTGCATCGCGGACTTTGGGGCAGGATCGAAATAGTTCAGCCCGCGACGAATGTCGCGGGCTGATACTGGTCGGGGTGAGAGGATTCGAACCTCCGACCTCACGGACCCGAACCGTGCACTCTACCAAGCTGAGCTACACCCCGATGGCCGCCACACTATAGCAGAATGCCCGAGCACTGTCAAGCAGTTTTGCACTGGCGCCAGGCAACGATGACGAAAGGAATCGTGCGCCGCACAACGAAAATAGCGGGATAATGGTTGCGTAAAGCGCCTGTCCAAAAGTCCGGCATATTTCTTCGCGGCATCTTTGGGGGACAGGCTCTAACCTGCATTATTCATAACATTTCGAATAATGCCACAGTCTGCCCGGCAGTCAATTATTTCATGAATAATCCGGGCTAAATGTCGGCGGAGGTGTGTGATGCAACGTATCTTCCTCTTCAGCGTTTTGTGGTTGGCAGGTCTGCTGGCATGTGCGGCGCCGGAGACGCCGGGTCGCGTGTTGCACGTGCCGAAGTTGCCCACGGCGCCGGTCATCGATGGGCAGATCGGCGACCATGAGTGGGACGGCGCCTCCGCGGTGACCGGCATGGCAACGTACCTGGGCACCGTCGTCCCCTCGTTCCAGCAGGTTGTCCTCTATTTGGGGTATGACGCACAAAACCTGTACCTGCGCATGTACTCTCCCAAACCGACCGACATGGTGCTGGTTGCCAATTGCAAAGAGTCGGATAATGAAGGTTCGCTGATCTTTGAAGACCACATCGAGATTCAGATATCCAACCACGGGCGCGAGAATGTTATGCGCCCGGGTGTGGGGTTCTATAAAATCTGCGCCAACCCGTTGGATACCCTGTCCGACCTCTGGTACTTTACTGCCACCGCGGGCAGCGAGGCCACCTGGACATCGGGCGCGCGGGTTAAGTCCGCGGTGCACGACGACCGCTGGGATATGGAGATGGCACTTCCCCTGAAGTCGATCCTTCCCGAAGGCAGCACGCCCGACAATGCGCATTTCATCTTCCAGTTTGTGCGCGCCGACACCTGCGGGGGCATCTACTATGTCGGATGGGCGGCCGGCGACTGGCAGAGTTGGGACCGATACCCGGAGATTATCCTCGATCCGCACGCCCCCGCCCTCCAATTTGACCGTGTCGGCGACCTGGCGGAGGGTAATCTGGATGCTCATATGCATCTCGCCGCCACCGCCGGTCAGCCGGTGACGGTACATGCGCAAGTGCTCAACGCGGCGGGTATTGCGCTCTTTGCTGAGAAACAGACGCTCCCACCCGGCGGTGATGCGGCGTTCACTACAAAACAGCTCCCCCTCGATGATGTGGGCAACACCTTCCTGCTTACCGGCGTAGGCGCGGACGGCGCCGTGTTCTACCGCCAGGTGAATCCCATTAAGAAGATGACGGCGGACTACCGCGACAAATACCTGACTCCCTGGCTGGCTACCAAGCCTCGCGCCGGTGATTACCATTTCGATGTCGCCTACTGGCCATACTATCAAAAAATCAACATCGGCGTGGACCTGAATTTTTTTGGCGTACGCCCGGAAATCCTCGCTGCGCCGCAATTCGATGTGACGCTCACCTCTGCTGCGGGCGCCGTGCTGCAACGGCAAGCAGGCACACTGACGGAGCGACATGGCGGATTGTGCATGAATGTGCCCGCGCTCCCCGCCGGGAACTATACCCTCTCGTTACGGTTGCTCGATGCCGCGGGCGTCGTCATCGACGAGAAAAAACGTGCTAAGTTGACGCGTGTCATCTACCCCTGGGAGCATAATACGCAAGGCCTTGCGCGCACGGTGATAACACCTTACACGCCGATCAAGGCGAGAAAACAGACCCTCTCCATCTGGGGACGTGAGCTGGAGATGGCGCCAGGTGGGCTCTTCGGCCGCATAGACAATCAGGGGGAAGATATTCTCTCGGCTCCCATGCGCCTGGAGGCGATAATCGATGGGAAAGTCATGCCATGGCAACCCGGCGCGGTGAAGCTGCATCATCTGGCTGTCGACCGCGTGGAAGTGCAGGGCACGGCGCGTGTCGCCGGCGTGCCGGTCGTCGTGGACGGCACGCTGGAATATGATGGATGGTACCAGATTGCCGTGCACTTGGCGCCAACGACACCGGTGAAAGTGGACAGCCTGGACCTGGTAATCCCCCTGTGGGAAAAGGCAGACACCGTCGACTGCATGCGCGGGTGGTATATGCAAAATAACGGGCGTTACGCCGGCGCCATCCCCACCGGTGACGGCGTGGTGTGGGAGAGCCGCAATCTGGCCCCTGCCGGCGATTACTGGGGCTCCTTCGTGCCGCAACTGTTCATCGGTAATGGCGACAAAGGGCTCTGGGTGTTGGCGCCCAACCGCATGGACTGGACACTGGATGCCGCGCGCAGCACCGTGACCCTGGAACGCGTCGCGGGAAAGCCGCAACTGCGCATCCGTTTCCTGGCAGCCCCCACCATCATCGATGCCCCGCGCCTGCTCGATCTGGTCTTTCTGCCGGAGCCGGTGAAACCGCTGCCGATGAGATGGCGCATGACTGCCTGGGCCTACCCCGCCGCGCAATATGCACACGACACCAATGGCTATCGCTATTATGGCGCTCAGGTGGATGGCTACACGTTGCCCACCGACGACGATTTCCGCAAACTCGCCGAGGTGATCGACGGTAGACCATGGTTCACCGACAAGGAGGCGCGGGAACGCAGCGGACCGCCGGTGCGCCAATGTCTGCCTGGCAAACCCGTGGTCCTCTACGGCTCAGGGTGGAAGACGGGAATGATGGACGAATTCCACACCTTTGGCGGCGAATGGCTGGGCAATAGCCAGTGGATCGCCAAGCCGGAAGGTTCTTACGACAATGAGTGGAACGCCACGAAAACCATACACTGGACGTCCGCCATGCAAAGTAGCGTGGTCTGGGTGAATTGGACGCAAAGCCTGATCGACCAGTATGTCTGGTACTATGAAAAGCACTTGCGCTTGTCAGGCATCAACGGCACCTGGTGGGACGATGGCGGTCTGGGCGTGGTCACCGATTGGGATGCGCGCCGCGGCGCCTTCGTACCGCAGTGGTGGTTCCTCCCCCGCCGCCAGCTCACCAAACGACTGAACATCATCGGCACTGAGCTCGGACGCCAACCGTTCTGGCTCATCAACCAGCACGCTGATTTCTCCTGGGATCAGATCGGCTGGCATATCGAGGAGATCTTTTATGGACAAACTAAGGGGAAAGGCTACTTCGGCGTGCTCTCCCCCGACCAGTTCCGCGCCGTCACGCGCTCGCGCGGCGGCATCATTCCACGCCTGTGTCCGCGCGCCGACCAGGACCTGACCCCGGAGGAGCAACAGCACTTCTTCCGCACCGCGTATGGCATGGCCGCGCTACACGACATCGGGGCCTATTTGTACGGCATGCAGGATGATAACGCGATTCAGGAGGGCCGTATCCCCATCGAGCAGAATCGCATCCGCCTGATGCTCGATCAGGTCGGCGCCTACGAAGATGGCGAGTGCATTCCCTACTGGCGCAGCGCGCCACTGGTGCACGTCACCGCGCAACAGGCGCAGAACCGCGGGGCCAACGCGCTGCTCATCACCGTCTACCGTGGCCGGCACAAAGCATTGCTGGTCATCGCCAACCCCACCGACACACCGGTTACTTTCCAGCCCGGTGTCTTCACCATCGAAAAGAGCCTGCTCGGCCACGCGCCTCAGCAATGCATCGATGCGGAAAACTGGCAGCAATTGCCCAACCCGGCAAGCCTGACCGTGGGGGCATATAATTTTCGTTATGTCTTGCTGGAATGACAACGTGGTTGCGCACTGGTCGCGGCGATGTTGGCCCGAATGATTCTGCACTGCACTGGCACCGCTGGTTAACCCGCGGCGCCGGCAATCATGAATAATGCGGGTTACCCGGAAACGGGAAAATAGACCGTATACGGTTCATCAATGATTTCATATAACGGTTTGAAACGGATGGCGGTTGACTGGCCCACGGTACGATAGCCGTGCAGCCACGTGCCCCACTGTCGCTCGTTGTCCGGAGTAAGGATGGCGCCAGGTTGGGCCAGGTCGCCAGTGAGGTGGATTTCCTGGTGGCACAGACCGGCCAGTACCACCGGTCCAGCAAGGAACGCAACGGTACCGGGCTCATCCGGGATGGGGCTGGTGGTGAGACCCGCTGGTAGCGTGAGCAGCAATCGGTCGTCCTGCCAGGAGCGTGCGAGCGTGACGAAGCCGTCGCACACTTCCAGGGTTTGCGCGATGCCGTTAAGTGTGAGCATCGGGTCCCCCTGTACCCAGCCGGGAATCCGCAAGCGCAACGTGAATGCCGTGGGCACGGCACAGGTGATCAGCAGTGAGAAGGTCCAGGCGGTTGGACGGTGCGCACTGCCGGCGATGTGGGCATTTTGGTCGGCGCCGCCCGTCGTCTGTTCCTCCGGCGTCAACGCTAGCGCCACCGCTTGCCCGGCGATCTCCGTCTGCACCTGTGCGGCGATGTATTGGCTAACAACTACCTCCTGTTCCCCGTGGTAAAAGGCGAGGCTGTGGTAGAGCGTATGCGCCTGCACCAGCGTGCCATGACAGCACCAGAAATCATGTGTGGGGTGCCCCCACAGCTTGCGCGCGCCGGCTTCCAGGGGTAGAAAGTAGGCGATCATTCCGGTGCGCGGGTGTTGCTGGGCGAGGATGCCGTTGTAGAGATTGCGCTCGATATAGTCCAGATAGCGCGCCTCGCCGGTCCAGCGAAAGAGGTAGTCAGCCAGCCGGATCATATTGTAGACTGTGCAGTGCTCCTGGTTTTTATCACCCCGGCGTGCGGCGAAGGCGAAGGAGGGCGTCCAAATTTCTCCAGTGGTCTGTCCCCCGGTGGCGAAAGAACCGCGCTGCTCGACTGCGCACGCCCAATACGCCTCGACAATTTGACGCCAGCGCACATCGCCGGTGACTTCAAACGCTCGCGCCGCGCCGTGTGCTTCGGGGATGGTGGTGTTGGCGTGCATGTTGGTCAGCACATCCCGCCCGGCGAGTAACGGGTGAAACAGGCGGTGGCGTGTATACCGGTCCATGAGCGTCAGGTGCTCATTCGCTCGCGTGATGCCATACAGGTTCGCCCATGCCTCCAGCATGCCGCCGGTTTCCACATCCAGTATCTCGTCCAACTGGGTCTGTGTGAAGTGGTCTGTCCAGCGATAGAACCAGCGGGCCGCAGCGATCAACATTGTCAGCGCCCGTGCGTCGCCAAGCAGAGCGTAGACATCGTACAACCCCATCAGCGTTTTGTGAATCACATAGTGCGGCGCCCAGGTCGGTTGTCCTTGCGCCGTCCAGTGCAGGTATTTTTCCGGGATAGAAAAGACCCATTCTCCGCCATTTTTCTGTTGACAGCGTTCCAACTCGGTGACGACCCGATCCAATCGGCAGCGCAATTCCAGGTCGCCACTGCTCGCGCAGATGCGCGCCGCGGCAGAGAGCCAGTGACCCAGGAAGTGCCCGCGTACCTGGCAGGTCGGCGTTTCCCACCCCCAGTGCCATTGGTCACCGGCGCCCGCGTCCCCATGCATGGAGTTCCGCAACTGCCCAACGGTGGGCAACCCCGCCTCCAAATAAAAGTTTTGCAGCAGTTGCTCCGGTTGTAGGGACAGTACGTAGGCCCGGTTCAATATGAAGCGATCATAAAAAAGCCCGGGACGCAACGCGACATCCGACAGTAAAAACTGCCAGTACGGCAGCGAATTCATTTCCGTTATCCGATCTGTTTGACCCATGTGAAAGTTTCCTTCTAACCGATTTTCATATCGCTGGCCGAATCACACGCCTCAGGGAACCTGCTTCATACCATACGCGGTATAGACCGGTTCGATCACGCGATGAAAATACCCGGTGGGGGCGATAATGATATCGATTGTTTCCGTTTTCCCCGGTGTGACAAAGCGGTAGGTAAAGACGATGTCGTTCTTGCCGATGGCGGCCATGCTGTAGGCGTCATCGGATTGCCGCGACAGTGCGGCCAATTTATCGCTGATGAACTGTGCGAGTTGTGCCCGGTACATGCTTCCCGGGTTCATTTTTTGCAGCAGATCGGTGGCTACGGTGTGCACCGCATCGCGGTTGTCCGTGACTTGTTTGTACTTCCCCAGAAAGCGGGCGAAGGTATGCAGCGTGATTTTTTTGACTTTTTGGCGCGATTTGTCCGCATACTGCACAAACAGCCAGCCTTTGAACTTCTTACCGCACAGGTAGGTTGCCGTGCTTTCCGCGACGCCCGTGCTCTGCAACCCGACAGCACCCAATACTTTCAGTATATCGCCGCTCTCCCATCCCACATCATCCGCATTGAGATCGGTCAGGTTAAAGCCGGTCGACGCGGCCGCGGGGGTGTTGTCGCCGGCGGCGTGCTCCGGCCAATGACTGCGCAGATAAAGCGCGACGCCGGCGCAAGTCGCCACCAGGAGCAGCACAAACAACACGGTTTTTGCGCCGTGTATGAACATGGGGGGCAGTGTGAGGCGTCGGGTGACTTCGCGCTCCCGATTCCGCGGGGCGGCGGCGATTGACGCAATCCGCGGGTTATTCGCCGCGCGTTCATCCAGTTCACTATTGAAAGTGATGGTGTCGCCTGATGTGGAAACCGTCACATTCGCGGTGAGCACATCAGCGTCCGACTCGGGAACGCGCTCTTCAGACTCGTCGGCGATAACGCGCATCAAGTTGCCGCAACTGCTGCAATTGAGCGGGATGCCTTTCAACTCGATGGGCACCTGACCCGTTTTGCCGCAGTAGGTGCAGACGACATCGAGCATTTCCGCCGGCGCTTCGACCGGGGACGCAAGCGCGACCGGGGGTTCCAGGGTTTCAGCAACAGTCGTGGTCGCGACAGCGGATGGCGGAACCGGGGACAGGTGTTCGATCGGGATGAAATGCGCGCCGCACTGCGCGCAATGCATGCGCCGGCGCAGATATTTTTCCGGCACTTCTCCGGCCGTTGCACAGTGCGGGCAGGTAATCTGAACTGTGGCCATCCCTCACCTCTTCCGCCAGGTTGTCGCTAGCAGCCTGCGGATAAAGTATCGTTGCACGCTGATGCCGAGATTTTCGTGTCAGGCGAACACTATATCTGCTACTCTATGAAGGCATAGACGACAGATATAGTGTGAAGCATCACGCGAAAAGATCGGTGTCAGCGCCGACGAGACTTTATCCGCGGGCTGCTAGCCTGCATTATTCATAACATTTCGAATAATGCCTCAGTTAGCCCGGCGGTCAATTACATCATGAATAATCCGGGCTAGTCCGCTCTATTCGCCATCCAGACGCGAATTCCTGGGAATAAGCATTCACACCTCTTCGCTTCACGAAATAACGGTTCCGCTGTATTATAAGGAAAATTGAAGAAAATGTGAGCGAGGATTGGCTCACGGATATCTGGTTCCCTGTACAGTGAGGAGAGGCGTTTCATACGTGGGAAAGGAGAACACGATGCGGAGTTCTGACAGCCCGGCGGGCTTTACCCTCATTGAGTTACTCGTGGTTATCGCGATCATAGCGGTGTTGGCGGCAATTCTATTCCCGGTTTTCGCCAACGCGCGGGAAAAGGGACGACGCACCAGTTGCCTGAACAACCACCGACAGATGGCGTTGTCGATCCTGACCTATGCCCAGGATCATGATGAACAATTTCCCAAAAATGATGCCAGTTGGACTGCCCTGCTGAATATGCGCCAGATCGTCTGCCCGGATCGGAAAGACAAAACCGTCTCGGGGTATGGCATGAACGCCTTCCTGTACGGCCGGCCGCTGGGGGATGTCCACAAGCCGTCCAACGTAATTCTCACCGCGGATGCCGGCATGGCGTCAACCATTCAGGCGGACCTGGGGCGTCACTTTGACAGCACGATTGTCAGTCGCGTGGATGGATCATGCGTGATAGTAAAAGGAGCGGTGTTTTCTACGGCCGGGCGCTTCGCGCTGGGTGCGTTTCCCGTGCCCCTGCCAGAAGGCATCCCCAGTCCGCCGCCCGGCTTCAGCAGTCTGGCCCCCGGCGCGGACCAAACGCAAATGCAGGTTGCCGGCCCCTACGGACCCTTTGATCTATCCTACGACGACTTTCCCGCCGCGGTCGCGGAAGTCGGCATCGATTATATCGGGGAAGCCGCCACCGCCAAACTCGCGGCGGACGAGTCGCCGGGCGCCGGTGATGCCGCGCCCAACGCATCGTCGATCACTGCCGTCGATACGCCCCTTGACCCATCGCAGCCACTGGTCTATTTCCGCCAATGGACCGTCGCGCCCAACGGCTCATATGAAATGGATCTGAACTATAACGCCGACTTCCCGCACTGTACCACCTACGGCGCGTTCTATCTCTACGTGCCGGCGCCGACTCCCACTAAAATCCACTGGTTCGCCGATGATTGCGGCATCATCTGGTTAAACGGCAAAGAACTCGCTCGCGACACCTCGCCCGGACCCGGAAAAACCGAATCGCCCAATAGCCCGACCGTCACGCTGCCCGAGGGGATCAGTTACCTGCTCATCAAGAACACCGACGGTCCCTATGGCATGAAGTTCAAGTTCCAGTTCGACGATCAGGTCTGGGTCATGCCGGCATTGCCGTAGCGCCACGCCACGAGCTAACCCGCATTATTCATAACATTTCGAATAATGCCTAAGTCAACCCGGCAGTCAATTCGGTCATAAATAATCCGGGCTAAATGTTATACATCAACACAGGTGCGGCGTCCTTGTCACGCTGGCGTTCGGCGAGTTGCGCCAACGAGATATCGTGAAAGACGGTATAGAGCACCTGGCTGGCTTCCGTCCACACCTCCTGTAGCGCACAGGCCTCGGGACGTCCACAACAGCCGGCGCCGGATGGGCAATCCGCCAGGAGCAACGGGCCTTCCAGGGCCTCAATAATCTCCACCAGCGTGATCGCCGCCGCCGGCCGATTGAGCGTATACCCCCCATGCGCGCCGCGCGTCGCCGCCAGTAACCCGGCTTTACGCAACAGCACCATAAGTTGTTCAAGATAGGTTGGCGGCAAGCCATTCTTCTCCGCGATCTCTTTCGTCATCAGCGGCCCGCTGCCCTGGTGTAACGCTAACGCCAGCATGGCGCGCACCCCATATGTCGCACGTGTGGATAATTTCATCGTTGAGCACTCCCGCGCGGATAATCCCATGTTAATGACTCGGTAATATCAACAATCATACGCCGCGACTCTTGGGGTGTCAATTGCCGGGGCCAAGGGCAAGAAGCTATATCGTTTAGGCGCCCCTGTTGTCCGCGGATAATACAGCCGTTTAGGGTACCGGGGTAACAGGTTCAAATCCACTCGCCCGCGGCACCAATACACGAGGACCCGCGGGAAACCGCGGGCCCTCGTGTATTGGTGCCGGTTGTTAGCCCGCTTTATTCGTGAAGCGAATAAAGCTCTGGCTAACCGAAACATTATTCATGTGTTCATGAATAATGCGGGGTAACGGGCTAGAAGCCCCAACGGGTTTTCAGATACGCTTCGATGGACTGGCGCTCGGTGTCGCTCAATGCCCGGTTGTAGAACAGGATTTCCCCGATACTGCCGTTGAAGTAGTACTGCGGTCCCGACGTGCCGATCAGCGGCGCACTGTTCCAACTTACCGTGTTCGTGTTCGAACTGAATGCCTGGGCGCCGTTGTTGTACGCGCGCCAGTCGTTGGGCGCGCTAATAAAGCAGGCCTGATGGACACTGGCGATGTTCGTGTTAGATGCCCATGAATAGCGCGTGGTGGAGCCGAAATCCTCGTAATGGTTATTGTCCGTCCAGGTATAATGGTTGTTCGACGCGTTGGTGCCAAAATCGCCCACCGGCGGTCCGGTATTATTAGTACCCGCAGGGGGGCGCGACGCACACTTCAGCACCATGCAGACGGTGCCGGCGGTCGCGCCGGTTAAGAAATTCGGCAGCGTGAAATATTGCGTGGCGCTGTTATCGAAGGTCAGGCCTGCAAAACTGCCCAGCGCTGAGCTGGCATACACCGGTTGGGCGGAGCCGGTGTATTGCGTCGCATTATGCGAAGCACCGCTTTTGTCCGCCCAGAGGCTCACCTTGCCGGCGCCGTCTTTCGTGATGGAGCCCGCATCCTGGGCATCGAGCCACAATTGCAAGCCGTTGGATACCGGCGGCCCGGAGCCGTTCATCAGCGAGACGGACACTGCGGGAACCGTGCTGGTCAATTCGACGTGGCCGTCGAGGAAGCTGACAATCAACTTACCGCCATGGCGTTCGGTTTTGAAGTCAGTGGAATCATACGCCACGTTGTCGAAGGACGCCTTCTTCATGGCCGTCGCGGCGGTGGCCGCGTGTTCGCCATCACCGGTGACCGCCTTCAACTCGGGTTTATCGATATTGCCCAGGGCCACGCCGTCGAGTTCGCCATTGTAGACGTAGGCGTTGAGCAGGCGGGACTTCGACGGACACTTCAGTACGCCACGATCCAGACTGATGGCGCCCCAGGCGGAGCCTTTATCCGGCAGCATCTCATCATGATCCTGCGCATACATGAGGAAGGCGATGGTAATCTGCTTCTGATTGTTCAGACAGGCGGTTTGCCGCGCCTTCTCGCGAGCCTTGGCGAAGACCGGGAAGAGGATTGCGGCTAGAATGGCTATTATAGCGATGACGACTAAGAGCTCGATGAGCGTGAACCCGCGGCTACCCTGGCGAATAGGCATAGAGAACCTCCTTATACGAATGTGAGCGAAAAAACAGAAAATACTGGCATAAAGTATACAGCTGCTTGTATCTCCGGTCAAGAGCGGCCCAGAAACAACAATTTTATAAAGAGCTCGAATTTATTCACTTTTCAAGTTTGGCCCACCATGGCGCACACCCCATTAGTCGCTCGTGTAGATAATCCTTGTTAATGACTCGGTAATGCCAACACTCATACGCCGCGACTATCATGGTGTCAATTGCCGGGGTCGCGTCTGGCGCGTGGCCACGAACCGGCGCTTTTACTGGTCAGTGTAAAAAGATGCAGGACTGTCAGCGAGTCGTGTCAGGTCGTTGAAAAGACGAATCGTGTAACGAAGTGACGAGTTTTCAACGTGACATGAGTATTGCGCGGGTGATTTCTGGGGTATGGTGAGAATAAAATGGCGGAGAGGGCGGGATTCGAACCCGCGAAGCTCAGTTTTGCTAAGCTTACACGATTTCCAGTCGTGCTCCTTCAACCAGGCTCGGACACCTCTCCGCGGTTGTGGGGTGCGTCGTAACGCGGTAGAGAGTGTAGCAAATCGCTCATGGACTGTCAACGTCGTATGGCGCTTGTTTTGGAAACGACAGCGCCGTTGCGGCATAGGCGATGCCTATCCTTTTCAGGTACAATAGCCTTGACCGGCCGCGGGACGACTGGTAATCCTCTTTATCGGTGGTGGGGTATGAATCGCTTCACGCAATGTCTGCTCGTATTCTTCTGCATCTGTGCGCTGACGCCGAGTTTTGCCCAACAGGGAGCACGCGGGCGTAATTCGCGTATTTACGTCACGCCGCGGCCGGGCAAGGTGATCATCGACGGGAAGCTGGATGACTGGGATTTGTCCGGCACCATTGTCTGCTATGTCACGCAGGAGACCAGCGCCATGCAGAGCGCGCGGGTGGCGATGATGTATGATGATGAGGCGCTGTATGTAAGCGGTGCGATCCGCGACCCCTCCCCATTGATGAACCGGCATGACCCGAAGGTAGACGCGGCGCGCGCCTGGGATGCCGATGCTTTTCAACTCCGACTGGCGCTGGACCCGAAGATGGGTTATCCGCTCACGGTCAGCGGCGCCAACGACCAGTTGGTGCATATGCTCTTCTGGTACTACACAGACCGGAAGGAACCGTGCCTGCAACTTGCCTACGGGATGAATTATGCCCCACCCCGGGCGGGCTATGCGCAAGGTGTCGTCCCGGCGGACAAATTCCAGGGTGCCTATGTCGTGGCGAAAGACGGTCGTGGGTATACCTTCGAATACCGCATTCCCTGGAGTACACTGGAGGCGAGAAATCCACCGAAAGCGGGTGATCTGGTCGCCTCCGCTATTCAGATCCAGTGGGGCGCGCCGGACGGGTTGTCCTCAACCGGCGGTGGGTGGGCCATGGACCTGCTGTCGCAACCCGGATTTTCCTTCCAATCGACCGCGTGCTGGGGGAAGGCGATCTTCTCCAATACCGGACACCTGCCTTTTGCGTTGACGCACGAAGATTTGCCGGTGGAACCGCCGTTGCCTTTGAATTTCACTTACCGCCTGCCGAAGAGCGGCGACGTGACGGTGGCGCTGGTGAATGCCGGCGGGCAATTCGTGCGCCATCTGGTCATTCAAGCGCCGCGGAAGGCCGGCGACGTGATCGAGCGTTGGGATGGGTTGGACGATCTGGGCCGCCCGCTGCCGCCGGGCGCCTATACCTGGAAAGGGTTGGTGCACGACCCGATCACCACGAAATATTTACTCTCGGTCCATAATTCCGGCCATCCCGCCTATGCGACGCCGGACGGCACCGGGGCCTGGGGCGCCGATCATGGCGCCCCGAGTACCGTCTGCGCCGCCGGCGACCAGATGTTGCTGGCGTGGACGGGCGGGGAGGCCGGCTGGTCGCTGCTGCGCACCGACCTGACGGGGCGCAAGCAGTGGGGCATCAAACCGGGCGCCGAACAGTTGGCGACCGATGGCGAACGGATCTATGCCAGCGGCGGTTTCGGATTTCACGACGGTCACGGCGTGGAAGCCTTTTCGTTACAGGATGGTCGCCCGGTGAATTTCGGTCGCGGCACGCCCAAAGCAGAAGAACCGGCCACCGCGGAGGAAGGCGCTAATGAGGTGAGTGGCCTGGCCTGGGGTAATGGCATCCTCTACGTCAGTTATCGCTCCCGCAACTTCATCGCCCTTTACGATGCCAAACAGGGTGTCATCAAAGAAACCTGGGCCGTGCTGGCGCCGGAACGCCTGGCAGTGCGGCCGGACGGCACGTTGGCGGTGATCAGCGCCGGCAAGGTACTGGCGGTGTCGCGCGGGAAGCTGACGTTGCTGGTGAACGACCATATTGATACCCCGGTCAGTGTGGCAGTGGGCAATGACGGTGTGATCTATGTTGCCAATCGCGGCCACCTGCAGGATGTCACCGTTTTCTCTCCCACCGGCAAATATCTGCGCACCATCGGCGCCGACGGCGGTCGGCCCGGCGTGGGACGCTATGTGCCTGACGGCATGCTGGAGCCGGGGGGCATCGCGGTCGACAAGCTGGGACACCTGTGGGTAGCGGAAACGCTGGACTTTCCCAAACGCATCAGTGTCTGGGACACGAAGACCGGCACGCTGCTGAATGAATTTTTCGGTGCGGGACACTATGCGACCTTCGCCAGCATGGATCCCCAGCATGAAGACGAGGTGTATTGCCACAATGTGGTCTGGTCGGTTGATCTGGACAAAGGCGCCTGGTCGCCGGTGAGCACCATGTGGCGACAGCGCGCGCCCGACGACCCGCCGGCGAGTACCGAAGTGCGCGTTTTCACGGCGAAAAACGGCCACCAGTATGCCTGGGGACGCTGGAATTACGCGCGCGCGCTCTACCTGCGCAAGGGAGAAGTGTTCCTTCCGGTGCTGGTGAGCATCAACGTGACCAAGGATAACCCGTTCATCGCCTGGCCGCCGCTGCCGATGCTTTCGGATCACAACAAATACCCGGATGGTTCCTATGCCTGGCAGGATGCCAACGGCGACCTGAAGATACAACCGGAAGAGATTGTGCCGGTCGCGAGCACGAATCCGAATGCGCGCTACGGTTTCCTGTGGGTGGACGCCAACCTGAATTTGAACTGGGGCGGCGATGGCAACCAGTATCGCCCGGTACGCATCGAGGCGGATGGGCGACCGGTGTATGACTTCAGCAAACCGGAGAAGACTGTACTCACCGGCCGCAAGGACTATGCCGCCTATGCCTTCACCGATCCGAGCGACGGCTCCTTTTACCTCACGGACGAAGATGGTGACTACGGTAGCCGGGGATTCGCGCGCTGGTCAAAGGACGGGAAATTACTCTGGCGCTATCCGGTCACCGGCAGTTGGCGCGCGACGCTCAACAAACCGATTCCCAAACCGGGTCAGGTATGGGGCATCACCCAACCCCTGGGCGTGGCCGGAGAATTTACCGGCGTGGCGACCTATTTCGGACCCTATCACCTGTTCACCCGCGACGGGCTCTACGTTGCCAAGCTCTTCAAGGATGGACGCCTGGGCGACACCGGTCCCGATGTGATCAACGCGGAAGCCTTTGCCGGCCAGATGGTGCGCTTGCGCAAAAGCGGTCGCTACCTGTTACTCGGTGGCGATACCGATGGCCGGGTGTCGGAAATTCTGGGACTGAATACCTGCGCGCGCTTCCAGGGCGCCTATACCCTGACCGCGACAGAAGCGCTGCGTGTCAAAGAGGCACAAGCGGAATATGCCCGGCAATCCGCGCGTGCGCAACATGTCGTCATCGCGCGTGGCCGCGCAGCGCTGGATGTGGCCGGTGGGGTTACCAAAGTTGTGGATGACGCCCGCGGTTTCACGGTACGGTTGGCCTACGACGCGCAAAACCTGTACGTCGCGTATGATGTAGAGACACTGCATGAACTGACCAACAGCATCCCTGACCCGCAGATTCTCTTCAAAGGCGGCAACCTGCTCGACGTGCAACTCGCGGCAGATCCGACGGCAGACGCCAAACGGCAGCATCCCGCGCCGGGCGACGTGCGCGTGCTGATCACGCGCCAGCAGGGGAAGCCCATCGCGGTCATCTATCGCCCAAAGGTCGCGGGTTTCAGCGGCACGTCCATCGTGCTCACCTCCCCCACTGGCCAGGAATCCTTCGACGCCATAGACGTGACGGATAAGATCGATGTGCAATACAGCAAGACCGCCGTCGGTTTCCACGTCGTCGCGACGCTGCCACTCGAACTGCTCAAATGGACGCCGCAACCCAACTCCCAGGTGCGCCTGGACGTGGGTTACCTGTACGGAAATTCCAGCGGCAACCAGTGTGGCCAGCGCGCTTATATCTTCAACGACAGCCCCACCGCCGCCATTATCGGCGACATCCCGAGCGAAAGCCGACTGGAGCCGGACCGGTGGGGGAGTGCGACGGTGGAGTAGGCGATGCGCACCGCAGGCGGGAGGAGATAGGGAAGATGTGCGGCATAGTCGAGATCAGTGCGTAAAGACATAGCACGGGTATCGTTCGTGAACTACGACCTTGCGCTGTTTCGCTGGTCGCAGACCGGCGGGGAGGGCGAGTGTCCCCACGAGCCGAGAAGGGTGCGTCATGATCGATGCCCACCGCGGAGGTAGGCATGCACACTCGCAATAAGTACATCGAATAGCGCGCCCGATGCTCCCGTGCGCGGCTCGTGAGGACACTCGCCCTCCCACCGATATGCCACACGCACCCTCGTATCCGCATCGGAAATGACTACGGGAAAGTCTTGGGGTTGTGGTCATTTCAACCTCGCGCGTTCGTTGGTCACCGTTCAATCGTGCTGGGCGGTACTCAGCACGATTCAGGCTTCCTCAGGCGTGAGTAACGCGCTGACGATTTCTTCCATATGCATGCCGTGCGAGCCTTTGACGAGGATGATGTCGCCGGGCTGCAGGAGGGAGCGGGCGGCGTCGGCGGCGGCGTCATTGTCGGGGTACCATTGCGCGCGGTCCGTGCCGGCAGCGACAACATAGTGGCGGCCCCGTTCGCCCACGGCAAGAATTGCGTCGATGCCGAGTTCGCGGGCGTAGCGTCCGATCTCGCGGTGTTCGTCGTGTTCTCCCGGCCCTAATTCCAGCATATCGCCAAGGACGGCAACTTTTCGACCGCCGGGGGCTTCGGCGAGAAATTCCAAGGTGGCGCGCATCGCCAGCGGATTGGCGTTGTAGGAATCATCGACCAGCAGGAAACCGCCCGGGGCGGTATGCACCTGCATACGCTGTCCGGCGGGCACAAATTCCGCCAGCCCGTCCCGCACTTCGTGCGGCTGCGCGCCTACCGCCATAGACGCGGCGGCGGCGGCCAGCGCATTCCACACCAAATGGCGGCCGGGAGCGGCCAGACGCACGGGGAAAGCGCCTTCGGCATGGTGGAGCATGAAACGCGCGCAGAGATCCTCCCCGAGCATGGTCTTACTCACCCAGAAATCGCTTTCCTCATCTTCACCGACGGTCAGCACGCGGCAGGAGGCATGCTCGCGCAACAAGGGAAAACAAGCGTCACGGCTGGGGAGCACGGCAACGCCATCCGCGGGAAGGGTGTCCAGCAACTCGGCTTTGGCCAGCGCGATTTCCTCCAGCGACCCGAGCAATTCTAGATGGACTTTATCGACATTAGTAATCACCCCAACGGTGGGGCGCGCCATGGTGGCCAGATAGTGAATTTGCCCGCGACCGCGCATGCCGAATTCCAGCACCAGCGCCTGATGCTCATGCCGCAGTTGAAACAGGGTTTTCGGCGTGCCGATTTCGTTGTTGAAATTCGCCGGCGTCTTCAACACCGGACGGCTGCGTTCGAGAATCGCCGCGGTCATCTCTTTCGTGGTGGTTTTCCCGGTACTGCCGGTAATCGCCAGCACGGGGATGCGAAAACGTCGCCGGTGCGCTTGTGCGAGCTGCCCGAGTGCATATTGCGTATCCGTGACTTCGATAACGTTCCAGTCGCCATAGGCGGTATTGCGCCGTACGATGCCCGGCACCTGTTCTTCGATCAAGGCTCCTGCCGCGCCTTTTTCCTTCGCTGCCTGCAAGTAGGCGTGCCCGTTGAAATTCTCCCCGCGCAGCGCGATAAACAATTCCCCGGGTTGCAGTGAGCGCGTGTCGGTCGAGATGCCGGAGAAGGTGACGAGTGGGCCGGAGACCAGCAGGAGTCCCCGGGTCGCCATCAATACTTGATCGCGGGTGAAGAGCGTCATGGTGTTGTATTGTAGCATGTTGACGTGCAGAGGCCAATGCCGGTGCACTACGCAGGATATGAGTTGTACGGTCTCCACCTCCCGACGATAGACCAGGAAATTTTGTGCCTCAGTGCTCGGGAGGAGCGATGGCGCGCGCGGCGCGTAACTGGCGCAGAATCAGGAGGAGAAGCACCGCGCACGTGATGAAGAGCGCAAGCCAGATGAAAACCGGCGAAAGACCCGCAGCCGGCGCCGAATGTCGCGCGAGCATGAGCGGGTTGGTTGCCAGCGTACCGATGATGGCCGGCGTGGTTCCCCCGCGCCGCAGGTCGGAGAGGTAGTGATCCAGATCATACGTCGGCGCGGCAGCATTCGGGTTGCTGGCGTAGACGTGATAGGCAGCGCGGGGCGTCGCGGGGAAGTTAAGGTGATAGACCAGCCGGGTCGCGGAGACGCCGTCGATGCTCAGCGGGGGATCGTTGTCATTCTCAATCTGAATGCGCAGATAACGCGCCCGCGTCTCGCCGAAGGTCACAGCGACCGGCGCGCTGCCATTCACGCGCGCCAGCACATCGTCGGCAACCGGGGTCCAGGGTTCGTCGCTGGTAATGGCACTCGTCGCACCGCCTTCGAGCGGCACATCTTCCGTGTGCTGCGTCACATTCCGCGCATATACAGTGACACGACGATAGAAGTGTGCGGTCTTCACACCAAGGACCACTGTGGTGAGTGGGAGATTTTTGTAGCCGAAATCGACGTCAACCCGCGTGACCGTCCCGGCGTACTCCAGCGTCTGGGTCACGACGACCGGCTTCAGGGTGACGGTATCCGCCGGTGACGATCGTTGCCGCCACATCCGCACCCCGGAAATTTCGAACGCCGCGTGCTCATCCGTTGTCGGGTGGATGGAGATGCGCAGATACCGCGCATCATTCTCCGGAAACGCCACGGTGTTCTTTTCGAAGACCGCACCGCGCTCGTCGGTCACGCGGTAGAGGATACCGTGATCGTCTACTCTCTGCCAGTCGCGTCCATCGTCGCTGGCTTCGATGAGCACCTGACGGCGAAAATTCGCGCCCGAGGTGGTGATCTCCATCTCGTTTTTCACCATGCGGGCGCCCGTGTCAAGGGTTGCCCGGCAGAGACGTCCCGGCAGGTACGTCCGATTGTACAGATGCACCGGCAAGGTGGTGCGCAGGGAGTCGCCGCGTTGCACGGAGAGCACATACGGCGTCTCGCGTCCTCCTCCGGCGACAACGCGCAGGTCCGCCAGGTCCGCACGCGCGGTATCGAAGAGTTCGGGGGGGAGCGGGCAGGTGATGACCGCTTTCGCCGGTTCCCGCAACGTCACCGGCGCCATGCGCCCCCACTCCGCCAGCGCGAGTTCGCTCCCCGCGAACCGCGCAAGCACGAGCAGCAGCACAGCGACTGTCAGTCTACTCCACCGCGGATTGTTCATCAGTTGACTCCTCGGCTGATTGTTCAAGCCGTTTTTCGGCGGCATGATAGAGAAAAGACGCGCCGATCATGAGCAGACCGAGTATGAAAAAGGAGAGAATCCGATAAAGCTGTTCCACGGAGGCCATGTCGATGAACAGCAGCTTGAGCGCCGTGACGCCGAAACCGGCAAGCGCCGTGAGGCGCATGCCGCGTGAACGCCGCCAGAAGCCGGCTAGCAACAACACGCTGGCATAGGCGCCCCAGGTAAGCGACAGCGCCATTTGCGCGATCCATCCGGATTGTGCGCTATCCGCGGCGCGATGGCTGCCCCAGATATAGCTTTCCAGACTCAGCATCAGGAAGAGCAGCACTTCCACGTAGCCGATGAGTGCCTGCTGGAACGATTTGTTCCCCTGGTGCTGATAGAGCCGCTGCCAGGCGAGGAACGCGGAGATCGCGGTGACCAGTACGGCGCCGAAGCGCGGATTGACGAACAGGGCCGGATACGTCTCCGGTGCGCTGTAGGCCACCAACAAAAGATTCGCCGCGATGCACAACGCGATGAACCCGACGACCGCCGCGGCGCGTGTGCGCGTGCGCTCGCCGGCGAGGATGAACAACAGACCGCCTACGGCCCACAGGCACGCTGTTGCCAGTTGCGCGATGTTGTGCATCTGGTGCAAGTCGTACCACACGCCCACTTCCGCCTGAATCAGGAAGAGCGCGAGCGCCCCGGCGCCAATGGCGCTGATATGTTGCATGGTCCGGTCGTCGTCTGAGCGTTCCGCGCGCCACAGGTAATGGATCAACGCATAAATGGCGATGATGAGCGGGATCAGTATGGCGTTGAAGAACGACAGATTTCCAAACGGCAGATACAGTTGCGTGTGTAGCGGCCAGCACGTGATGAAGAGGCGGAACACCGCCAGCATGAGCACGATGAGTCCACCAAGGCGCACCGGGAAGTAGCGGAAACGATATCCCAGGTAGAGGAGTACGGGGCCTTCGATCGCCCAGGCCAGCGATACGCCATACGCCTTCAAATGGATAGGGATGGCCAGTGTCAGGAACGTCACCGCCAGCGCGATGAAGGCGAAGATCGCCTTGTCATCGAAGGGCAACTGCCGTCGGACGCCGGCCCCCATTGCCAGTGACGCCGCACTGATGCCCAGCGCGACGAAGGCGAGAAAATCATGGTGAAGCGGCGAGAGCAGCACATACAACGCGGTGAAGGAAAGACCGGCGTTTGCCAGAGCCAGGATAAAACTTTCGACCGGAACGGCGAGTCGATAGCGTAGATGGTAGAGAAACGGCAGCACCAAAAAAATCAGGTAAAACACGCCGATCCAGAGGCACGCCGGTATCAATTGGTCGTCAGTATAGTGGCCGGTATACCATCCGTAGCAGAGCAGCACCGTACCGGCGAACGCCAGGACGTCCAGTGCGCGCCAATGCTTGAAAAACGCCACCCCCAGCACGCCAAGGTCGAGGAGCAGCAGGTAGATACCCAGCACTTCGCGGGCATTCTCGCCAGTGGCGACCATGACCGGCGTGAGTATGCCCCCGAGCAGGGCTAGAAAACTGAGGGCGATAGCATCATGCAGTACCGCCAGCGTCAGACCGCCCGCGGTGACCAGCACCATGGCGCAGAATGCCGCCGGAGCAGGAAGCAGGTGGTACAGGGAAAACGCGGCGTAGAGTGAGACATACAGCACCGCCAGGCCGCCGCCCATAAGCCCCACCCCCAGGGCACGGTATGGTTGACGGATCGCCCGGTCACCGGCGATAAGGAGCGCGATGCCCAGCACCACACCAAGTACCACGCGGGTCGTCGGCCCGAGCCACCCCACATCGATGGCATAGCGCACGAAGAAGGCCACGCCGAAGAAGAGTGTCAACACGCCGGCCCAGGTGACCCAGCGTTTACCGAGATTCGCCTCCATCGCGGCGAGGTCATCCCGGGCCGGCTCAGTCGTCGGCGGCGCGACGGACACGTCGTGTCCCAGCGGGATCTCCTGCTGAACCGATGCCGGCTGCGCCGTCGGCGGCGTGAAGGGCACGAACGACGCGAACGGTGCGGCCTGCGGTTCTACCACGGGTTCTGCCGCATGTTGCGCCGGCGCGGTTGGTTCCGATGGACGTGGCGAAAGCCGGGCTTCCAACGTTGTGAGGTAGCGATAGAGGGTCGTGATATAGTCCCGATAGGCACTGACCTCGCGTTCCAACTTCCGCAGGCGCGCGATCGCGACTACACTGGTACATACGGCGATAACGCCGCCGCACAACGCGACACACGACAGGAAGATAGCCCAAAAGGTATCCGAGAATATGTCCATCTTTCAGCACATTCCATTTCCGACCAGGGTGCTGGTCTTCTGCTTACAGGACTAACATCACTTCTACCACGCGGTGCGGAACGAACTCACCGGCAGACCGGTGCCGTCGGTCAGGGTGGCCTGCGGGAATTCCGCCCAGGCGTATCGCACGGCGACAGGATGGAGAATCTCCGGTGAGGAGACCACCACAGTTTTTCCCTGAATTTGCGCGGTGGCCCACACGAATTTATGGTTCGCGGCGGCAATGGCGAAACCGGTCAACGGCAATTGCGTGGTGAGCAACCCGGTCTCGGCATGATTGAAGAACAGACGGATCGTAGCGCCTTCAATCTGCATGCCGGCATAGCGCGGACCGCTATAGATAATCGGATAGCCGTAGACAACGGCTTGTGCGGCCAATCCCAAACGGCGACCCACCTCCTGTTTGTTTTTTGGGTGGATATCGCGATCACCGATGTCCGTGGTGACCACCATGGCGGTGTGCGGCACGGTAGCCTCGGTCAACGCCTGCGCTTCGCGTAGTTCGGCCCAGGTGGAGTCCGCCGGTTGCGGCGTGGGGTCAAGGAACCCGGAAATCTGCACCAAGAGGAAAGGGAGCGTAGGTTGGGTGAACTGTTGCCGCCAGTCAGCGATGAGCGCTGGCAAGAGACGGCGATATTGCCGCGCGCGCCCGGTGTTGGATTCCCCCTGGTACCAGATGACCCCCGCCAGATGGACGCCGGTCAATGGCGCGATCATGCCATTATAGAGCACCGAGGGATGGTTGGGGACGGTGAATTGCAGGGGAAACAGGGAGACGCGATCAAGGGGCGCGGATTTGCGATACAACCAGGTTCCCAGTAATGATACCGACTGTTTTTCATCACTGGCCAACCAGGCACTTGGCGCCAGCGGAGAACGAAATTCGCGCCCACCGCCTCCCTGGTCAAAGACACGGACGGCAATGGTGTTTTTCCCAGCGTGCACCAGATTGCCCGGCACGGTATAGTCGCGTGGGCAGTTCCACTGGACAATGCCGCCAATTTGCGTCCCGTTGAAGAAGGTCGTGTCACTGATGTCGAATTCGCCCAGATGCAGGCGAATTTCCTTGCCATCCCAGGTATCAGGCACGTCGAGGGTGAAGCGGAACCAACCGATGCCCGGACCATCCGGCAGACCGGGTAGCGTCGCGGGCAACGGGACAGTCATCGGTGTCCAGCCTTTTTCCGGCAACGTGGGGGCCGCCCAGGCGGCCTGTGCGGGATCATTGGTCGCCCACCAGTGCGTGAGAGTCTTCTGGTAATCCGCGGGCTCCTGTTCCTTGCCGTTTGCCGCGCGTTGCAGACGCGACAGAATCGGCGAGAATTCCGGGAATCCCCGCAACCCGGCGGCGCTGGCCCAATCTTCAGCTTCCGTTCCGCCCCAGGTAGCCTGGATGACGCCGATGGGCACATGCAAGGTCTGCTCAAGGTGACGGGCGAAGAAATACGCGGTGGCGGAGAAGCCGTTCCAACCGCCTTTACCCACGGTATCCGGGCTGCACACTTCCCAGGCGGCGCCGGTGAACGACTCCTGCCGGGTTAGCGCAACGCGACCCGGCACACGGAAGAGGCGGATATTCGGGTGGTTGGCTTGTGCGATTTCCTGATCGCCGTTCTGGGCCAGCCCCACGCCCATCTCCATGTTGGACTGCCCGGAGCACAACCACACCTCGCCGATCATCACATTGGAAAAGGCCACCTTTTGCGGGCCGTCGATAGCCAAATCATATGGTCCGCCAGCCGTGAACGGGCCCATTTGCACTTGCCACCGCCCGTCGTGTGCGGCGCGCCCTTCGGCGCGGGTGTCGCCCAGCACCACGCGTACCGTGGCTCCGGGTTTGGTCCAGCCCCAAATCGTCACGGTCTGGTTGCGCTGCAGCACCATGTTATCGCTGAACAGCGGATGCACGAAAGGCCGTGCCGCCTCCCCCGCCCACACGGCAATCCCGCATGTGCACAGACACAACACCACAATCAGTTGACGCAGCCACGGTGACATTCAACCCTCCCAGCACGCCTGCCGGCCGATAAGATCATCGTCTAATTTTCGCCGTCAACCACCCCGGCCCTTTTTGCAGTTATCGCGCACATTGGCAAATCGGCAGGATTCACGCCATACATTCCGAAGATAAGCGATAATCCGCATTATTGCACTCATGAATGGTCCGTCGGTTAGCAGAGTAACCGGAGGACCATAAAGGCGCCACTATGCATCTCGCGTATATTATCGGCACTTATCCGCAAGCATCCGAAACCTTCATTGCCCGGGAGGTGGCGGGGATGCGGGCGCGGGGGCATGTGGTGGATCTATACAGCCTGTATGCTCCGAAGGAGCGGGAAGTGGGCGTGACGTATGGCTGGTCGTCGTCTACGGCACGCGTGGTCCGCAAGTTGGGAGGCACAGCGGCGGACCGCACCCTGGCGCGGCGCTGGCGGCGCCGCGTTGCGGAGTCCGGCGTCGAGGTCGTGGTCGCGCATTTCGGCTCGCAGCCCTCGACGATCGCCCAGGAGGTTGCCGGTGCATTACCGTTGCTGGTGAGTCTGCACGCGCGAGATCTCTATGTGGAAGCAGAGCGCCTGGCGGAGAAATGCGCGCGAGCAGCGGCAGTCGTGACTTGTACCGCGGCAAATGCGGCATATCTGCGCCACCTCTTCCCCGAGTGTGCGTCGCGCATCCATCTGCTCTACCATGGGTTGCCTTCCGCATGGCTGGAGGCGCCCTTGCCGGCACGCATACGTCCCGATAAAGCGTCCCTGCGCCTGCTGGCGATGGGCCGTTTTGTCGAGAAGAAGGGGTATTCGGTATTACTGGAGGCATGCGCCATCCTCCGGCAGCGTGGGCAACCATTCGAGTTACGTCTCGTCGGCGCTGGGCCACTACAGAAGGCGCTCACGGCACAGAGCCAGCGGCTGGGCATCGCCGAGGGAGTGCAATGGCCGGGATGGTTGCCGCCCGCGGATGTACGGGAGGCGTATGCCTGGGCGGATCTTTTCTGCTGCCCTTCCCTCCTGGCAGCGGACGGCGACCGAGATGGCTTGCCCAATGTGCTCACGGAAGCGATGTCCACCGGCCTTCCAGCTATCGGTTCACGCTTCTCCGCCCTCCCCGAAGCGATCATCCAAGACGGAACCGGCATCCTTGTTCCTCCAGGTGATGCGCCGGCGTTTGCCGAAGCCCTCATCCGCCTGACTGACCCGGCGCGTCGTGCGTCGCTGGGTCTTGCCGCTGCGTCCCATATCCGTACGCATTTCGCTGCGCGCCCGGGGCTTGATCTTCTGGAGATGCTGCTGCGGCAGGCGATTTGTTCTCAATAATCCGGGGATGAATGGTATACACATTGCACGATACGCGCCAGAAGCATGGCCTCTGGCGCGTATCGTGCGTTCAATTATGGTCGCGAGCCGTGCAAATGCGGGTCAGGGAATGACCGGCTGATGGGTGACCGCGATGTGCGGGACGGCGATCCACCGACGCGTCGTGGAGGATTTTGTCATCGCATCGAGCACCGCGTTGACTTTTGCGCCTTCCCAGAAATCCGGAGAGGTTGGCGTGTTATTCGCCACGGCATTGACGAAGTTGTAGATGCTGTGGATGAAGCCGTGTTCGTAGCCAATGATATGCCCCGGTGGCCACCAGGCCTGTAAGTAGGGGTGGATACTCTCGGTGGCCAAAATGGTGCGAAACCCCTGAGCATGGGCGGGGTCTTCGCGATTAAAGTACTGCAGTTCGTTCATGCGCTCAAACTCGAACCGCAGGCTGCCTTTGTCGCCGTTAATCTCAAAGAATAAGTCATTCTTATGGCCGGCGGCAAAACGCGTGGCTTCGAAGGTCCCGAGTGCCCCATTGTCAAAACGCGCCAGTGCGATCACCGCGTCATCTACCGTGACATCGCCGAATCCCTGACCGGCGGCGGCGGAAAGCCCACCGGTGGTTTGTGCCTGCATCGGGCGGCGCTTCACGAAGGTCTCCATGGTGGCATTCACTTCACTGATATCGCCCACCAGCCAGAGCGCCAAATCAATCAGGTGCGCGTTCAGGTCGCCATGTGATCCGGACCCCGCCACATTCTTATCCAACCGCCACACCAGTGGGAATGTGGGATCGATGATCCAGTCCTGCAGGTAACAGGTCCGCCAGTGGAAGACGCGGCCGATGCGACCTTCGTCGATCAACTGTTTGGCCAGACTTACCGCGGGGCAGAAGCGGTAATTAAAGTTCACCATATGCTTCACGCCGGCATCTTCAGCGGTTTGCGCCATTTTAAGCGCATCCTTCAGATTCATGGCCAGCGGTTTCTCGCAAAAGACGTGTTTGCCGGCCCGCAACGCGGCCAAGACGACATCCAAATGCATATCGTTCGGGGTACACACGTCCACGATGTCGATATCTTTACGCCGCACCGCTTTTTTGAAATTCGTCTCGGTCTTGTCCCAACCAAATTCCGCCGCGGCAGCCTGCACGGCCTCTGGCGTCCGTCCGACCAGCAACTTCATCACGGGTTCCACCGCGGGATTCATCATGCGCTGCACCTGCCGGTACGCATTGCTATGCGCTTTGCCCATGAATTTATACCCGATCATCGCGACATTGAGCTTGGGTTTGCCCATTCTTCTACCTCCGCGAATAATTGAAACAATCTCAACAGGGTTCGTAGCCGTTCGGCATGTGCTTGATCGTACGACGCCCACGATCGACATTGAGATCATTTTCTGGATGCCATCTTTTTCGTGCGGGCGGGAAAAAATCCTTCTTCCCGTTATGAGAAGATTCTCACCTGCTGGCAGAGGCCAGGGAGGTCTGCTATAATGTGGGCATGTTGCAGATCACCACGCTCGCGCGTTTGGCGAGTCTGCTGATCCGGATGGAGTGCCGGTATGGGTAGTTTTCGCCTGGAAAATATAATCATTCTCCTGCCAATCCTGTTGATGTCCGTGGTGCTTCACGAATTTGCCCATTGCTGGACGACTGATCGACTGGGTGATTCAACCCCACGGTATGAGGGTCGCATTACCTTAAACCCGTTGGCCCACCTTGATCCCTTCGGCACGATCATGATCGTGATCTCCGCGCTGTTCGGTTTTGGTCTCGGCTGGGGCAAGCCTTCCCCGGTGAACCCGAATAACTTTCGCAACTCGATGCGCGACTATATGTTCACCGCCATCGCCGGACCGTCGTCCAACATCCTGCAGATGTTTGCCTGGGCCTCGTTGGGCCTGATCGTCGATCCCTTTGCGATCCATGCGGCGGATTTCTCGCTGCTGCCGATGCTCTTCACCGGCCCGTGGTGGTTGGGCCTGGCCGCAACGTTCTGCTGGTATGGCGTCTTTGTCAACGGCTGGTTGGCGGTCTTTAACATGCTGCCAATCTTCCCCCTGGATGGGCATGTGGTCCTGCTCTATTTTGCTCCGCCGGAATGGCGACCGGCAATCGCGCATCCGGCATGGATGGCAGTCTTCCTGGCGCTGGTGCTTATCCAGCCGTTACGCGATATGATCCTCATGCCGCTGCTCACACCCGTGCACCAGATCGCGTTGCTCTTTACCCATTTTCTGATCGGATGGCCCGGATGACAACATGCCAACCGGTGGTCGCCATTGACGGTCCGGCAGGATCGGGGAAGAGCACGGTCGCCCAGCAGGCGGCACAACTTGCGGGGCTGCAATTTATCAGCAGCGGCGCCATGTATCGCGCGGTAGCCTTGTGCGCTTTGCGCGCGGGAACTCTGGCAACTGATCGCGATAGACTGGAGCAGATCGCGGCGACATTGCCCATCCGCTTCACCACTGCTGCCGACGGCACGGTACGGACCATCGTTGCCGAAGAAGATGTCACTGACGCGCTGCGCGACCCCGCGGTGGCGCAGGTAGCGGCGATCATTGCCGCCCTGCCCGCGGTGCGCGCGCATCTGGTGGCCAAGCAGCAGGCGTATGGGCGCGACGGGGGCATTGTGATGGAAGGACGGGATATCCAGACTGTCGTCTTCCCCAACGCCGATATCAAACTTTTTGTGACCGCGTCACCGGAGGAACGGGCCCTCCGCCGGTGGAAAGAATTGCAGGCCCAGGAAACACCGGCTGATTACCGGACCGTGTTGGCGGAAGTGATCGAACGAGACGCGCGTGATGAAAGTCGCGAAGCCTCCCCCTTGCGCGCCGCGCCAGATGCGATTACCATAGTAACGGATGGTCAGACCGTGGAACAAGTGGTCCACTACTTGTTGCGCATTATCGACACCTGGCGCGCCGACCCCTCACTGCATGGGCAGGCGTTGGCACGCGTTGCCGGTTGTCCGGCTGCAGGTGCACCGCGGCACGCGGAACCCGGCGACGGAGGAATCCGATAATGGATCTCGGGGCAACAACCCATCCCGGCTGTGTGCGCCCCGGCAATGAAGACGGCTTTTTTGCCTCGCGCGATTTTGCCGTTTTTGCCGTGGCCGACGGCATGGGAGGCCATGCACATGGCGAGGTGGCGAGTCACCTTGCACTCGACGTAATCGCTGAACGTGCGGAAGCGTTGGCGCACGCCGACTCCTCTGAGTTACCCGTCATTTTACATGAGACGATCCAGGCGGCTAATGTCGCCATCTTTGCGGAAGCCCAGGAGCAGGAAGCCCAGGAACGAATGGGCACCACGCTGGTGCTGGCGACTATCCGTGGGGACCGTCTATACTTTGCGCATATCGGCGACAGCCGGTTGTATTTGGCGCGCGGTGACGCGCTCTCGCAATTAACGCGCGATCATTCTTTGGTACAGTCACTTGTCGACCGCGGCGAGATAACCCCGGAAGAAGCGGCCATCCATCCATTGCGCCATCAGATCACCCGGGTGGTTGGCGGTGACAACTATGTGTCACCGGAAATTGCCAGCCAGGCGTTGGAAGCCGGCGACAGCATGTTGCTCTGCACCGATGGCTTAAGCGGAGCGATTACCCCCGAGCAGATGAAGGCGTTGCTGGTCAACACGACAACCGCCCAGGAGAAAGCCGATGCGCTGGTACATGCGGCGCTGGACGCCGGCGCCCCGGACAACGTCACCGCGCTGGTGGTCACCTATGAGCGCCCACGTCCGGCCACTCCCCCGCCTGATATACCGGAGAAACGCCCGCGCCATATCCTGCCCTTCTGGCAATCCCTGCTGATTACGCTGTTGGTGTTGGCCATTGTCACCGTCGGCTACGCTATCTGGGCGTATATGCACCCGGCCTATTTCATTGCGACGAACCCCAAAGGGGAGTTGGGGGTTTATAAAGGTTGGCCACTCCTCCCGATGTTGCAGCACGAACATGTGCCGACCCCGGACATCCCGACGCTGACGATTGATTTTGCCCAACCAATTCTCGCCGCGTACCCAGGAGATATCACTAAAGCGATCACTGGTGGGAGAGACGCGGCGCAGTACCTGCTAAAAGACATCACCACGCAGGTGGCGGCGGCGATGCTGGCGCGTGTGAAGACCGCGATCGAGACGGGTGATGTGCAATTCGCACGCAGCCAACTGGCCCAGGCGCGCACGATGGGGGCCGACGCCGTGCTCGTTGCGCAATTGGAATTACAGATCAAACACGCAGCACTGCACCCGAAGCCGAAACCGATCACACAACCGCACCGCCACTGACTCAACACCGGCGACAGGTAAACGCGATGTTCATGCTCACACAACTGGGACGCTTTCTCGGCTTGTTTGGCCTGTGTTTTTTCCTCATCGGGTTCGTGCATTCGTCCTCCTTGATGTATATGGTGGGGCTCTTCAGCGTAGGCGTACTGCTGACGGCCGCCGTACTGGCATTTCGTTCTGTGCGCGATATCGAATGCGAGCGCGACATCCCCAGTGCAACCGTCTATAGCGGTGATCCGGTAGATGGGAGAATCCGTATCATCGAACGCCGCAGTCGCTGGCGCATGCTGGAGTTATTCGACCAACACACCAATCTCGTGTCCGGCCACACCACCCGTCGGCGCATGACGTTGATGACGGAAGGTCGGAATGCCCCGGCAGTGGTGGGCGGGGTGCGTCAGGTGACCAGGCACTCCGGTCGCGGGCAAATCATTGAAGTACGCGACCCGGTGCGTTTTTCGCGTCGCGGTCTGTATAAACTCGGTCCACTCACCATTCATGGGTATGACCCCTTCGGGCTGTTGTACCAATCACGCACGATTTCCCTGGAAAGTGAGTTGATCGTCTACCCGCGCCCACTCCCGATGACCGAATCGGTGATGGGCGGTCTAGGTGCGCGGCGACAGACGGAAGTTCGTCCGGTGGGACGCGCAGGGGAAAGTGCCGACTTTCATGGCATTCGTCCCTATGTACAGGGTGACGACCTCAGGCACGTTCATTGGAAAGCGACGGCGCACTCCGGGAATTTGACGATCAAACAATATGAATATCGGGCGTCCGGCGCGGTACAGGTGGTGCTGGATCTGCAGCGGGGTCAGCATCTCGGTGAGCGCGAATACTCTTCACTGGAAGCCTCCATCACCCTGGCTGCTTCGGTGCTCAGCCATGTACTGGGCATGGGGAACAATGCCGGACTCATCGCCACCAGCGCTGAGTTACAGACACTGGCGCCGGAATCGGGCGAACGCCAACTCCACCGTGCCCTGGAAATGCTGGCGCTGGCGAAGGATGACGGCGCGATCCCGCTCTCCAATGTGTTAGCCGGCAGTGAGTCGCAGTATTCACGGCGCTGTACAACCGTAGTGATCTCGGCCACAACGGAGATGAACTTGATAGGTGCTCTTCTCGCCTTGCAGGGACGTTCCACGCAGGTCTTGCTGGTACTCCTCGATGCACGCAGCTATGCCGATGCGGAAATGCAAGACCGCCCCAAACACTCCCTCCTCACGCTGGCCTCCTCCCCGCTGGACTTAAAGAAAAGCCTGGAGGTGCTGGTGCCCAGTAGACGCCGCTTGCCCGATGAGCACGCGCACGCCACGCTGGCTCAGGCTGCAGCCGCCGCAGGCATTGAGGTCTATTCCATCGGCGCCAGCCTCCCGTTGCATCAAGCTTTGCAAGGCATCCGCATGCGAATGTAATGGCCACAGGTTGCAGTTTCCGCTCTGTAGCTTTGCTGTAAGTCCGTACCGTGATATACGGTAATTCGCACCCCGGAAGTCGCCTTTTCCGTATTGTCGCCGTTCCCAACGCCGTGGTATAACCATACTGTGACTTGCGCATCTGCCTGCCAGGTTCCCAAGCCGAGTGCCTCCTCCGTTCCCTCCTCCAGGAACGGGGGAGCCAAACGGTTAGCATGGCGTTGTGCGCGCAAAGGGGATGTATGGAAAAGCCACGCAGCATGATCGAAAACGACCTCCCCGGTCCTGCCGCGGCACCGCTTCACGCGGAGGTGCTCAATGCCATCATCACGCATCCACTCGCCGCGTGGACACGGGTACCCTCGGCTCCGCATTTCTTCCATACTACAACTGACGCTGGACGGCAGGTGCTGCTAAAAAAACAGTTCCCGCCAGACGAAACGACGGCGATCGTGGCGCGTTTATGCGTCGGCCGCTATGTGTTGCTGGTGGACGGTGAAGAAATCGCCTGTTGCGAACATACTGGGGAAGAGTGGCGCTTGGGGGGCGCCACGCCGGTCTACTGGTTGTATACGTTGGTGGAGTCCCACCTGCTGCGCCACGAGGTGAGCGGGCAGTAAGGGTCAATAGCCTAAGGCGCGTAATCGGGACTCGGTTAACCCCGCCTCAGTGTCCCGCGCCATGAGCAAACGGTGCAAATAGCGGGCGATCAAATCGACTTCCAGGTTCACCCGATCACCCGCTACACGATGATTGAGAGTGGTGGCGCCCTGAGTATGTCGGATAAGCGATACGGAAAAGCTCTCAGTCTCCGCATCTACCACGGTTAGACTAATGCCGTCGACGGCGATACTCCCCTGGGGAGCGACGAAACGGGTCAAGTCGCGCGGCATGGTGAAGGTCAACACGCGTTCCTCCCCTACCCCGGCGATGTGCGTCAATTCACCCACCCCATCGACATGACCGGCCAACAGATGGCCACCTAACCGGCCATTCAGCGGCAGGGCGCGCTCCAGATTCACACTAGTACCGGGGTGCAGTCTGCCCAGTGTGGTGCGCAACAGCGTCTCGGGCATCATCGACAGCCAGATTTGCGCGGGTTCAATGGATTCTACCGTCAGGCAGACGCCATTAGTGGCCAGACTGTCGCCGATGCGCAGATCATCGCGCACCCGCGATGCCCGTAGCGCCAGACGCGCCACGTTCCCGTCTCGCCGCAGGGCGAGTACCGTTCCCACTTCTTCAATAATGCCGGTAAACACGCGCTCAGTGTCCAATTTTCCTCTGCGGGTGTCAATAGCCCGCAGGAAGGTTGCTTCTGTTGCCAGAGTTGTACCCGTGAAGTGGAGTTAAGAGACGATTGCTCCATGCAAATTCGCTCCCGCTAAGTTCGCGCCATCAAGATTGGCGCCTTCCAGGTTAGCGCGCTCCAGAATAGCACCCTGCAGATCAGCGTTGCGGAAATCTGCGCCGCGAAGATCGGCTTCGCGGAAGACGGCATTGGTCAGCAACGCACCGACCAGTTTTGCCCCGGTGAGAATGGCCGCGCTGAAGCGCGCCCGCGGCGCATACGCTTCGGAAAAATCTGCCCCATCCAGAAAGGCGCCGACGAAACTGGTATTGTCCAACGCGGCGCGGCGCAGTGACAGACTTTCGCCATGGCATCCGGCACAGACCGCCCAGGACAGGTCGCACCCATCGAACACTGTTTCAGCCAGATCCGCATCAGTGAACCAGGCTTCAGTCAGGGTGCAGTGGGCGAAGAGGGTCTGGCGCAGCGATGCGCGGGTGAAATCGGCGCGCGCGCCTTCAAGGCCACGGATTTCCGCTGCCTCCCATATGGCGTTGGTGAAACGCGCATCTTCCACATGGACGTGCAGCCATCGGGTGGCGGTCAGCACCGCACCAGACGCATCCAGACCCGCGGCATCCATCTCGGTAAAACCGGCGCCACGCGCGCTGACGCCGTGCAACGAGGCCCTGGTGAGGTCGCTGGCGGTAAAAACCGTGCCATCGAACAAGGCGGCGGTGAGGATAGCGCCGGCCAGATGTGCCGCGGTAACCTCCACATGGCGCAAGTCGATACGCGCCAGTTGGGCATTATTGGCCGCGTGTAACAAAGTGGGTAAACGAGAGAAGTACCGCGCGGAATCGGGGAGATGCTGCCGGCACTGCGCCGCCGCGAGAAGGGCTGGTTGCCGGCAATCGGCTACGGCACAATAGGTAATATCCCGTTGCCCGGTCATGGCGCGGTGGGCGCTTTCCCGGTTGTGTCATAAATGGTTGTCGCGGTCGCAGATCCTTCACCTTTGAAGCCGACGCGATAAACGGTCGGTTCGCCGAGGTAGCGATCATGCGACAACTCCTCGCGCGTTGCCGTTGGACCATCACCGACGATGCGCACGACCGTCACCTTCACCCCGGGTTTGCCACGATGCTCAAGGATTTTTGCGCCGACGGGCAGTGTAGCATCCTTGTTGATCCGTACCACGCTGGGCAGACTGGTAATATTCGTACGTTCAATGCGCACCTGCGGTGCAGGACCTTTGCCAAGAATCTGTACCGTTAACTTGCGACCATTCATAATGGTGTCGATGATTACCGGCGCCGCAGTGGTATTGCGAAACCGGAAGTCGATTGCGCCATACGAGACGGTCGCATCCTGCCCTGCTGGTGCATAATGAATGGGCAATGAATGGTGACTGCGTTCCACAATGCCCAGGTTCGCCAACAACACGGCATTGTACAACGTGGTCGACACCTGGCACACGCCACCCCCGATACCCGGTTTCAGTTGGCCATTGACGATCACCGGTGCGATGCGAAAGCCGTTGGAGGTATCGCGCGGACCAACTTCGTCATTAAAGGAAAAGACTGAACCGGGCGACACGATGGTATCATCCAATGCATGCGCCGCGGTTTCCACATTACTGGCGCGGTTCGTAGTGCTGGTAGAAAACGACGTCGTGAACGCCCCGAGCACCGTATCCACCTGCCCTAGTTGTATGGCGGTCACTCTGGCGGGTTTGTCGACATAGGGCAAGGTCAAGACAGCCGGCGCCTTGTCTCCCGCATTGAGTTTATCCACGATTTCCGTTTGCACCAGCTTCAGCGATGTATGAATGTCGAGTCTAGCGCCCGGCGTTTCCGTGGTCACGACCACTTTTTTCGCCACGGAATCCCAATGCGCAGTTGCATCTACAGGCACATGATTGATCGCATGGCCGAAATCAGCGAGTACTGCTTTCGCCGCATTTTCCTCGAAATTATACGCGGGGGACAATGGAACACCGTTGAGACGTGTCTGGTAGGCCTGCACCACTCGCGCGGGAAAGGCGCCGACGCGACCGACAGCAAGTGCTTGATTGAGGAGGTGGTCGGTGTCCGGTGTGATGCCGAGATTCCGCGGCGTCACCGTGCGTTGTGCGACGCCGGCGCTGAGCGTCAACTGCTCCGGGAGCGCTTTCTCCAGCGCGTCGGCAATCAAAGTCCGCGCCTCCACGGCGGGACGGTCGCTAAGATCGACACCGAGGATGGCAACACCCCGCGCCACGCAATCGCCATGAGGGGCGATCACCCCCACACCGGCCAGCGCGATACCGCCAAGCAGCACCAAGCCGATCAGCAGCGTGAGCGTGATACGGGCGGAGCCCGATTTCTGCCGTGCGCCGCGAACGGTGCGTCGTGAATCTTTCTTTGTGGGTGACATACGCTCTTACTACAATTCCCGCGCCGGTTGTTCCTCGCGGGGGACGATGCCTGGTGCGGCTAGGGATGCTCATGCATGATGCGGAATAGCCAGCATAATTCATAACATTTCGAATAATGCCACAGTTAGCCCGGCAGTCAATTCGTTTATGAATAATCCGGGATAGATATTAAGTCTACAGGATTCCGGAAACAAAGTGAAGGGGTGGAACGATTTTCCACCATTTTTCCACCTGCGCCGTTCGCCTACTGATCCGCGGGTTATTGCTTTTTCGGGTCCAATGCTTCGAAATAGTCTTTCACCCGCTGGCGGGCGCCGGGAGGGATCTGTTCGGAGTCCATAGCATGTTCGGCGCTTTTACGATAGTCGGTGTAGACTTCGTAATACGGCACATGGGTCCGATCGGATTGTCCGGGGACGCCGTGTGTGTCGATAGACATGGACGCCGCACGGGGATCCTGAGCGACATGTTCACGGTAGGTGGTATGACCGGCACGGGGTGGGGTATGATGCGCCCCCAGCCCACCAGCGCCGCTGCCGCCTTCCGAGGTATCAGGTGCGCCGCCGCGCGTGCCTGGACGGCGATCAGTGGGATTGCCGCCGTGGTGATTGCCGCCGGGTCCGGTCGCCGGGTTCCCGGGGGTCGATCCTCCCTGACGAGTTCCTGGTTGCCCACCGGGGTTGCCGCCTGGATTCGTACCCCCATTCCCCGGCTGATTGCCGGGTTGTTGCCCGGGCTGATTGCCAGGCTGGTTACCCGCCTGATTGCCGGACTGATTCCCCTGTTGGGCGCCGGGCTGGACGCCGGCGATGGCGTGGTTGTCGGCAACTGATTGGCGGGCGTCAGCCAGGGAGTTGGCAGCGTCACGCATGGCCTGTTCCCGTTGACTCATACCAGCAGGGGAAGGCAAGCCCGCGAGTTGGCGTCCGGCTTCTTGTTGACCTTCCTGGGTATCACGCTGCATAGATTTCCCGGCCTGCTCTGCGGGTTTTGACAGATTTTCCGCCGAGGTATTTTTCGCGGCATCCGACAGCTTGTGCATAGCTGTCGACAACTCCTGTCGTGACGGCGATGAGAGCGGCGTTCCCTGCAAATCGTTACCGAGTTGCCGCAACGAATCGGCGGCGCCCGGCATATCGCCGGCAGCCAACCTTTCCGCGGCGCGTTTCATATGGTCTTCGCGTGAGAGCGCCGCACGTTCGTCCGGCGACAATTTCGCTTCCGGCGTACCGGCGGCCAGCTTTTCGCGCGCGCGTTCAGCGGCGACTTGCTCTTCTGGCGCGCGCGCATCCCGCGCTTTACGCAGGTGGTCGGCGACCTGATTCATCTCCTGCGCCAGTCGTGCCTGCGTTGCGCGCGCTTCCTCCTGACGCTGCTCCTCCAGCTTATTGAAGCGTTTCAAGGCTTCTTTCCTGGACAAACGGTGCTTTTCCAATTCCACGCCCAACTGTTGCATCTGGCGCGCCAGTTTTTGTCCCTGTATATCGTGAGTCTGCTCCGCGTCATGCTTCAACTTGTGGGCCGCATCCTGCAGGTGTTTGCCGATCACCGTCATTGCCGCGCGCTCGCTGCGGGCCTCCGGACCATAGAACCAGGGAAGCGCCGGCAACAAAAACAGGAGGATCACCGCGCCCCATACGGCCAGCGCCGCCCGATAGGGACGCCCAAAGTTGCGTGGGAAGAGGAGAGCCGGGGTGTGCCCGTCGATGCGCTGCAAAGCGTCGGCGGTAATCAAGTGGCAGAATTCCTGCTTGCTCTCCGGCATGGTTTGTAACGCGAGTGCCGTGCTTAGGCCTTCTTTTAAGTCGCAACGCTGTTCGACGGTCTTCGCTATCTTAAGGGTGTTGGGGCGCCGATACCAGGCATATAGCGCCCCGGCAACCGCACCAAGCACTGCAAGGATAATGAGCAGCGCCGGGGTGACATACCATGTCGTCAGATGATCGATGATGAGACACAACACCGCCAGCACGCCGGTCGCCACCAGCCCCCAACAGACCAGCCCCTCGGTGTAGAGCTGCAGAATGCGCCGGGAGAACCTGCGCAACACTTCCGCTAATTGTGCCTGGTGATCCATCACGCCCCTATCAGCCCGCGGATAAAGTCTCGTCGGCGCTGCCACCGATCTTTTCGCGTGATGCGTCACAAGATATCTGCCGTCTATGCCTTCATAGAGTTGCAGATATCGTGTTCGCCTGAAGCGCAAATCTCGGCAGCAGCGCACAACGATACTTTATCCGCAAGCTGCTATCCCGCATTATTCATGCACGCATGAATAATGCTTCGGTCAGCCCGCGATTGCAATGACTCATGGTGTATTATACCCTGGAGGAATGTGCGAAACCTTCGCGGTGTGTGAAAACTGACTGTGCAGCATTTCGTCATCCGCGACTTTGCCACACCTCATCCGGCGTTCAGCGCGTCTTCGACGGCGGCCAGATCTTCCGGTTTATCGACGTCGAACCCCATCTCGGCATAGGGGGTAATGATGGCGCGCACCGGGGCATCAAGAATGCGCGTAGCGACGGCTTCCAGATATGGCAGGGTAAGCGAACCGAGGAGCAGGCGCCATACGGTGCCCCACCCGAGAATGTTTGCCAGGCGCAAAGGTTGCTTCCGCGCGGCATACAGACTTTGAATAAGGGCATGCTTATCGTCCAGGAGATGGGCATCGGTACAAATCGCGTTTCCGCCGGTAAATGTGCCCTCATGAATACGGACATAGGTACGTTTCGCACCGGGGAAGCGTGTTTCGCTGGCCGCGCGCGGAATGATCGGATAGGTCAACGCCGCGCTACTGGCCAGACTGGCGGCAATGTATTGCTCGATGCCTTCCACGGTGATCAGCGGAAGGTCGCCGGTGATGAACAAGAGATGCGTGGGGTGAATGGTATCCAGCGCGCGGGCGCCAAGCTGCATATTCGTGACCAGCGTGTCCCCCGCGGCGAGTTGCTGGCCGGGCAGGTGTGCCAGTTCAGACAATGCCTCTGCTGGGGCCACGGTCACGATGCCGCGGATGGATGGCGCGCGTTGCAACGCATCGGCCACATAATCCACCATGACACGGCCATGAATATGCAACAACGCGCGGTGCCGGCACAGATGAGCCAACGACGCCGGCACTCGTCCGCCGGCCAGCACCACCGCGCCTATGCAAGGGGTTTGTTCCGTCATATTTGTATTGTAGCGCGTTCACCGACAAACCCGCAAACAGGTTGCGCTGGTTATCTAGCCTGCATTATTCATAACATTTCGAATAATGCATCAGTCAGCCCGGCAGTCAATTCGTTCATGAATAATCCGGGCTAGAGCTTGTCCCAAAGTCCACGTATTTGGATCGCGAGTAGATTTTTTCGTCAGGCGCGAAGAGAATTCCATACTTTATCGACGGGAGATAAACGTGGAATTCTCGACAACGCCTGACGGAAAAAGACACCGCGAGGCGAATACGTGGACTTTGGGACAGGCACTATCTAAGGCCTACTTCACCTGTTCAGTAATACCTGGGGATAACGCTTCGCTTCCTTCTCGGTATACATGGCGTGGTCGGCATAGCTCAGCAGATGATCGCAATCATTACCGTGGACAGGGGCGATGGCCAGACCGATGCTGGGTTCGACCTGCACCGCCTCATGCCCCAGGAGGAATGGTTCGCGAAACACCTGGTGCAGGCGATTGGACGCCGAAGTAAAATTGAAATATTCGTCCAGATCCGGCATGATGATGACAAATTCATCTCCACCCAACCGTGCCAGCGTGTCGCATTCGCGAATGGTGAGATGCATACGCTGCGCGACCTGTCGGAGCAGTTCGTCGCCCATGGCATGCCCCAGCGTATCATTGATTTCTTTGAAACGATCGAGATCGAGGTAAAAAAGCGCGGTTGCGGTCTGTTGCCGACTATTACGCGCAAGCGCCTGCGCAAACCGGTCGAAAAACAGCGCGCGATTCGGCAAACCCGTGAGCGAATCGTAGAAGGCCATCGTCTTCAATTGCTCTTCCAGACGACTGCTCTCTGTCACATCGCGCAGCAGGATGATATTGCCGATGCTGCCGGCCGGCAGCGTCGTCATCGGCATGATCCGTGCTTCATAGGTATGCTGTTCTTCGTCTTCTATGGTAAGACAACGGGGAGTTTCATTATCCTGGGACCGGGCGGCAGTGGTGAGATCGGCCCACGTTGCGGGAAGAATCGCCAGGTCACCGGATAAGGCCGTGCGGCGCGTCAGCCCCAACATCCGGCAGGCAGCAGGATTAATTTCTACCATATGACCGAGGACATCGAGTACAATGACGCCATCGGCGATACTTTCAACAATCATGGGGAAGGCGATGGGCGCCAGGCGCAAGAGCTTTTCACTCACCATGCCCCAGAGGAACAGCCCGGTGCTTATCGTGAAGACCAGGGGGGTCAAATCCATCATCCCAACCCAGGGGACGTGAATTACATAGACAATATCCGCGACAAACGGTAATAATGCGCTGAAGAAGAGCAGCAACGCCTGGCGACGGTAAACCGCGGAGGCGGTGGGGATCGCCAGTACGCACAAGAGCAACCCGGCGGTACAGGCCAAATAGGAATAGAGGACGAAACCCCAGCATCCGGGACCATAGGATAATTCCAACACTGGAATCCCCTGGATGAACACTACGCCCGTTTTGGCATAAAATCCATAATGCAGACTGTTCGTCCAATTGAGCAACAGCGCGACCGTCGGTACAATGGCCAACACCAGCAGGTTTCGTCGCGTGAGGAAGTACCGGTAACCCAGATAATCCAGCACTAACGCCAGCCAGGCGATCGGCACGAAGACAATGCCGATATACTCGATTTTGACCATCAACATTTTGGCGGCCAACGCCGATGCCCCGATCTCTACGACCGAACCAAGCGACCAGATTGCGAGCAGTAAAAAAAGGACAAAGGAGGGCAAAGCGCCCGGCGAGGTGCGAAAACGCCAGGCATAGATCGCCAGACCGAGTGCCAACAATCCGCTAGCACAAACAGGAAGATGATACCAGGGATAAAAAGACCACATAATGCCTTTCGCCTATCCCGCATTATTCATACAGATTTTGAATAATGCCTCAGTCAGCCCGGCAGTCAATTCGTTCATGAATAATCCGAGCAAAATAATTCGGGCTATAAAAGAAAGCTCTGATAAACCACCTATGTAGAGCGTGTCCCAAAGTCCGGGATATTTCCTCTCGACATCTTTTTGCGCCAGACTTTGTTGCGATTTTCTCGTGTGTCTCTTCTCGATACAGTCGAAAATCGCTTCGCGCCTGCCCCAAAAATCTGCGCGAGAAGAAATATCCCGGACTTTGGGACACGCTCTATGTATTCCACATCAGTAATCGCGCCTACCAGAAAAGAAGTAGACGAAATTATCCCGCCCAACAGAAACAAAAGGAGGACTTTCGCTTGCGAGCGTCTTGCCCTCACCCCCAACCCCCATAGGCGTTAAGATAAGAAAATATTTAAAATATTTTCTTATACCCACTCCGGAAGCGTCTGTATTCTGCGTTCCCGTGG
>Ga0118677_10000462_pt1 | contig 89123 bp, 77 predicted proteins | sample AliMusrvi5mmetaG_FD_86154 | JGI IMG/M metagenome (GOLD analysis project Ga0118677, IMG submission 86154)
CGGTGCCTATATCGGTGACCTGTTCATGAGTATCATCCACACCTGTGCTCTCGCCAAGATCAATCCCTTCGATTATCTCACGGCTCTGCAGAAAAACACCTCAGCACTGTTTGCCAATCCGCGAGGTTGGTTGCCCTGGAATTATAAGGAAAACTTCACATCTCCCGCTTGTTGAACGAGATCCAGCACCTACTCCCCCACCGGACTTTACCAGCTATTGTTCTGGCAAGATAGGCAGGCTTGCCGAAAGGACACGATATTTCCAGGCAAGCTCACGGGCGACTTCCGGTGGTCCGACCGGATCGCCCATGGCAACCCAGGCGCGACCTTCAATTCCGTACATGACAAAGCCTGCGTTTCGTTCGTCAAACAGCAGTTCCTTGTCGCCGAGCAGAGCGAGATTTGGCATCGTCAGCGGTGAGAGGTCGATGATTCTCCGAGCCAGGTTTAATTCGTCCGGTCCTGGAGGCTTGGGATCTTTTGGGGCAGGCCCCAGTAATCTTGCCATGGTCAGGAGCAAAAGCAGGATAGTGGCACCCACCGTTGCTCGCAGAAATCTGGGGGCATCTCCCTCCAAAGCGAACTGCCACCAGAGTTTGCTGGAATAATCGACATGTTTGTAGGAAAAGATTCCGAGCCAGATGGAACACGCCAAAACCAGCAGAACCGTGACAATCCATCCGACACTCAAGGAATCCTGGAACAACGAGGACTGGCGGTAAAAATGTCTCCGGCAGGGCAACAAAGCTACCAGCATCACGCCAAGCAGTATAGCCTCCTCATAATCCGCTCCCTTGAGCAGTGAGAGGCAACTACCGGCCCCGAGAAAAACGACCATAAGGAGATAGGCAGCATCGATTCGTCGCTGCAGGCCCCTGGCCAAGAGCAGCAGACACACGCCGATGAGACTGCCGAGGAAGTGCGACAATTCGATTACCGGCAAGGGGAGGATCTCGTAGAGCCAGTGCAGGCGACCGTGTACTGCCGGGGTGGCCCCGGAAAAGAGGAGAACCGCACCACTGATCAGGGTAGTAACCGACAGCAGATATGGCACCATGACTCCCAGCCAGCGGTCGACATGGTGGAAAGTTTTTTTGAACAGGTGCTTTTTCTCTATGAGTTCATTGCCTCCCAGCAGGAGTGCCGCCAGAGCCAAGGGAAGCAGGTAATAGACGCCACGATAGATCACTATCGAGCCGAGCAGGGCACCAGCCGGGATTTGTGGAGCCGACAGCAGAATAATCGATTCGAAGACACCCAGTCCGCCCGGGACATGACTGATCAAGGCCACAACTTGGGCCAAGAGATAGATACCGAGAAACTGCATAAAGGATAGTCCGGCATGCTCAGGCAGAAGGACAAAGAGCACGCAGCTGGCAAGAAGCCAGTCAAAGGAACCGATCAACAACTGCGCCACGGCAAGCCGCGGCGAAGGGATCGGCAATTCCCAACTCATGAAGCGAAAAGGCTTTTTCCGGGCGGTGATGAAAACCAGGTAGCCGACAATCAGTGCGGCAAAGATCACCCCGACCAGACGGGTCGAGTGGATTGCCACATGCGCCAGAGCCGGCATCGCTATGGGTTCGGCGATAAACACAATAGCGGCAACTGTGCCGATCCCGAGCCAAAACGTCAGCGCGGTAAAGGTAACTATACGGGCAATCTTTTCGGCGGAGAGACCCCAGGCCGAATAAAGACGATAGCGGATCGATCCGGAGGTGAGGAGAGACAGGCCTATGGTATTGCTGAAGGCGTAGCTGATAAAAGCGGCCAGGGTCACCTTGCCGGCCGCCAGTGGATGCTGAATATAGGAGATTGCCAACCGGTCATAGCCGGTCATGAGCAAATAGCTCAAAGCCGTCAGTCCGACGGCGGCCAAAACATGTGATTTTGGGATGATTCGCAGCTGAGCCAGGATCTGGTGGTAGTGTAAATGACGGAGGGCGTCATGCAGCACCCACAGTGCCGCGACAAAAAGAGCCAGGGCAATCAGGGGGAGCAAACGGTGAATAAACGACGAGCGTAGAGGTGACGGTGTCATTGAGCTTTACCCTTCCCAAGAGCGAATGATCCGGGTAATGGTGCAGGCAGTCGCTGCAGCAAGATCGCAGATCGCAGTGGTCTTTGCGGTGCCTGTGCAGCGGTTGAATGTCAGTTAAGAGCCTTTATAGAACTCAAAAGGCAACATAATAAACATAGTCAGAACGAGAGAAAATTGCAACGCCCGAGGGTTGTTTTTGGAAAACTGATTATTCAGCTATCAATTCTCCAGTATTCTCTTCCGGAATGAAACGACGCGACTTGATTCTTAAAAAAAAATATGCAAAGCTTGATGGTACGAGGTCTGCCGCGTTATTGAACCGGAAGGTTTATGCTTAAATCGAAGTTACTTGGAGGGAAAAGTATGTTTTCCAATTCAAAAATGAGTACACGATTAATATTCGGTTTCAGCTGTGTTTTACTGTTTCTGGTAATTGTAGGAAGTACTGGTTATTGGGGCCTGAACAAAATGAAGTTCGAGCTTTCAGATGTTTCTGAAAGAAGCAGTAAACTGGTGGAATATGCGCAACGTTCGCGGGCTAACATCAATATGATGCGTCGCTTTGAGAAGGACATGTTTTTAAATATTGAGGATGCGACAAAAGTTGAAGGGTATAAAAAAGAGTGGGCCAATGCCTTGGATCACTTCCGGCAGCGTATGGATGCGATGGCCAAGTTAGTGGATGCCCAGAAGGACAAAGAAACCGTTGCCGATATTAATAAAAATATTTCCGTGTATGCAGACGGTTTAGGTAAAGTGTACGAAAAGATCAAGTCGGGCGAAATAAAAACCCCTCAGGAAGCAAACAAGGCTATTGGCCAATATAAAGAGGCCACTCACCGGGGTGATTCCATGGTGGTGGAGTTTGCCAAACAAATAGACAGTCAGACAGAGAATGATGTCAAAAACGCGATCTCAGTCAGCAATAAAATCCAGATGTCAATGTTGATTCTGTCGGTTGTCGCTGTGGCACTTTCCATTACACTGGCCGTATTGATTATTAAGAGCCTGTTGAATCAGCTTGGAGGTGATCCGAAACAAGTCTGTGAAATCGCCAAGATGGTTGCTGTTGGTAACTTTTCCCAAGAAATCATCCTTGCTCCCGGCGATACAGGAAGTGTCATGGTGGCAATGAAGGAAATGGTCGCAAATCTGGCGAAAATGATTCGAGAGGTGGACATTGGTATTACCATCCTGGACTCCTCCTCTTCCAATTTGAGTGTAATTTCCGAGCAGATGAATCTTGGGGCCGAACAAACCTCCAGACAGACATGCAGTGTAGCGACGGCGGCTGAAGAGATGAGCACCAACATGCACAATGTGGCTGCAGCCAGCGAGCAGGCTACCCATAATGTCAACGTTATGGCCACCGCCGCTGAGGAGATGGCTGCCACGGTACATGAAATCGCGCAGAATTCGGAAAAGGCGCGAGTCATTACCGCTAGAGCTGTCGATGAGACCCAGAACGCCTCGTCCAAGGTGAACGAACTGGGTGCTGCAGCCAAGGAAATCAGCAAAGTGACGGAAGTAATCACCGAAATTTCAGAACAAACCAATCTGCTGGCACTCAATGCCACCATTGAGGCTGCTAGAGCCGGAGAGGCCGGAAAAGGGTTTGCCGTCGTAGCAAACGAGATTAAAGAGCTGGCCAAACAAACAGCTAAGGCTACACAGGAGATCAAAAATAGAATAGAAGGCATTCAAACCTCCACCAATGACACTGTCGGCAAGATAAAACAGATTCATGAGGTAATCGAAGATGTGAACGAAATAGTGTCGACCATTGCAACGGCAGTGGAGGAACAATCAGCGGCTACCCAGGAGATCTCTAGTAATGTCTCTCATGCTTCCCAAGGTATCGAAGAAGTCAACACCAATGTTGCGGAAAGCTCATTGATATCCGGTCAGATTTCTAAAGAAATTTCCGGGGTAAATCATTCCGCTAGGGAAATGGCGACCAGCAGTTCACAAGTCCATATCAGCGCCCAGGATTTGCAGAAGCTAGCTGGCCGTTTAGCTCAGACTGCGGCTCGATTCAAGATTCCTCCCGCACGATTTAACATCGGTGTTGTAAAAGCCGCCCATCTCAAATGGCGATCTCGTTTGGAGGCTTTGCTGCACGGTACGGAAGCATTAAAACCTGAAGAGGTCGCAAATCACCATCAATGCGCTTTCGGCAAATGGTATGACAGCCTGGAAGGTCAGGGACTCAAAGTTTTCCCTGCTTTTAGTGAGGTCGGGAAGCATCACGAAAAAATCCATTCCCATGCTTGCGAGATTGTTGGTCTTTTAAACCAAGGGAATGCAAATAAGGCCACAGCCTTAATGGCATCCTTCGAGGAGGAACGGATGAAGTTATTCGCAGCTCTAGACGAACTGTATTTGGTGTAGGTCTTAAGCAAACGTCTCCAAAGTTTCCTAGTAATTTGTGCAGACCAGCTGCCATAAAGCGTATTGTTGGACAGGCTCGGAGAGATAACCGCCACTTCTGTTTTTTTACGATCGCAAGTGGTCACGAATTACTGCCGCACCCTCACTATGCCTCGAACTGATCTTGGCAGATCTTTATTCCACCATTTCCTCCATTTTGGCACGGTTTACAATTTCGACTCTCTGCTCGTTAAAGCGCACTAGGCCCTCATTTTCAAGCTCTTTGGATGCCCGGTAGAAGGTCTCGTGGGTCATGTCGAGAAGAGTGGCTATGGATTTGCGGTGCGCCGGCAGAAGGACCGATGCACTGTTTTGCATTTCGCCAAGGAGAAGAAGGTAGCTGACGATCCGCATTATCGGGGATTTCAGGGTGAGCTCTTCAATGCGCTGTCGCAGGTGAATCACTTCGAGGGAGAGGTTGTGGATCCAGGCGGCGGCAAACTGGAGATTACTTTGAATCATTTTCTGGAAGGCATCCTTGCCGATCAGGACGATGGTGCTGTCCTTCAACACTTCTGCATAACAATGGTAATTCTCCGAAAAGAGGCTTGCCTCGGCAAAGGTGCTCCCTGGACCGGCGATTTCCATGGTGATCTCCTTGCCTTTGGCGGAGCCCCGGTAGACACGAATTGCCCCGTCTAAAACCGCAAAAAAACCCTTGACAGCATCCCCCGGAGAAAAAAGGAGCGATCCTTTTTTGGCGGGAATCTCCCTGGCGATGGCCTCCAGACTGGCAAGATGCTCTTGCGGAAGAGCGGAAAACAGGGGGAACTTTTCCAACATGGCTAACTCCTTCCTGAGCTGACTTCCTTTTTTAACAAAAAAGCTTAAAAACTACAGAGCGTATGATCCGGATCATACACTTAGCGAGAATTCCACGCTATGGTAACAGCCGAAACATACAACGGTTTACCAATCTCAGACATGGAAGGAAATGCCATGAAACGGAATCTGTTGCCTCTGGCATTGGCCACCTTTTGGACCATTGTTAGCCTGGTCTCAACGGTCAAGGCCGAGGGATTGAACCAAGTTGAAAGCACAGACACTCGGGGAAAACCAAAGCTATTGGAGTTATTCCTTTCTTTTCTTAGAATGGGGCTCACTGCCTTTGGCGGTCCCGCTATGATAGCCTACCTCCGCAAAATGGCTGTCGAGAAGAAGCAATGGCTTGACAGCGAATCTTTTCAGGATGGAGTGGCGCTCTGCCAGACAATACCAGGGGCAACCGTCATGCAGATGGCCGCCTATATCGGTTTGAAAGTCCGGGGCGTGCGCGGGGCGATTGTGAGCTACATCGGCTTTGGTCTTCCGGCGTTTTTTCTCATGCTGGCGCTTTCCTTCGCCTATGCGCGCACCCATGAGTTACCGACCGTCGTCTCAATCTTCAGCGGCCTTCAGGCCGTTATTGTGGCCGTTGTGGCCAACGCCACTTATTCTTTCGGTAGAACATCTCTCAAAAGCTGGAAAAACGCGGCGATCGCTCTTGCCGCGGCGGTACTCTTCGGACTTATGGCAAACCCGGCCCTGATTATTCTCCTGGCGGCTCTGCTTGGGATGCTGCTGAACGGCAAGCAACCATCCGCTCGTAGCGCTGCGCATTTGAACACAATGCCACACACAACCATACCGTTACTGCTCTTTCTCCTCGCCTCCGCTGCCGCCTTCGTCCTGCTTTTTTTCTTCCAAAAGGAGCTATTCGATCTCGCCATTCTGATGTCCAAGATCGATCTCATTGCCTTTGGCGGCGGGTTTGCCTCGATCCCCCTCATGTTCCATGAGATCGTCGAGGTCCGCTCCTGGATGGACGCCGCGACATTTCTGAACGGAATTGTTCTGGGACAGTTTACTCCCGGCCCCATCGTCATCACCGCAACCTTTGTGGGCTATCTGGTCCGAGGTTTCCAGGGGGCATTCATTGCCACCATTGCCATTTTTCTTCCTTCTTTTCTGATCCTGGTCGGTATCGCCCCCTGGTTCGACAGGGTTCGCTCATCACCATGGTTCAGCAGGGCCATCGGCGGCATCTTGTGTTCCTTTGTCGGCCTGCTCCTTTCCGTCACCATCCGCTTTGCCCTGAATATCCATTGGGACGTGGTCCACGCGATCTTTGCAGCTGCAGCCTTTGTAGCTCTGGTTTTTAAACTGGATATTTTGTGGGTGATCCTGGCGGGAACTCTGATCTCGCCATTTGTTTTTTAACAAGAAGGTGAACTATGTGGATTGTCAAACTCGCGTTACGTCGACCGTATCCTCTAGGTGAGAAGAGATAAAATTCCGCTGAGTAATACCACTATCAGTCCCAAACAAAAATTCATCTTGACCAAATTCAGGGATAATTTCTGTAAAGATGATTTCTCGGATACAGTTTCTGTTTATATAATCTTGGGAGCTAATTGCCGGCTTATGATTTGCCATATTGCGTTGGTGTAGGCATCCAGTCTTAATTTTACATAATGGCGAATCCGGCCTAATCAATCGACACGTAACACCACGGAATAACTATTAAATAGTGCCAAGACTCGATCTCCGACCTGAAATCCGAGGTGTTGCGTTTGCTTTGTGGACACCAGTGCACATAATTCAACACCGCCGGAGATGAGAATCGAGTATTCTGAATTTATCTCTCCTTGCGTCTTGCGCTCAATCACTCCATCGAATTGATTCTCCGCGCTGCATTCAGGTGCTTTGTCACCCTTTTGCAAAATAATCCACGGTGCCTTAACCTCTGCCGTAATCAACCGTCCTTCGTGTAAGCCTAGTCTTTCAAGGCTGTTATTGGTTATCACAGTGGTCACAGAATGACCGCTCAACGTGATTATCTCCACTCGAGTCTGAATATCTCCTCGCTGAATCGTCTTGACCTTGCCGAAGAAGGAATTGCGGGCGCTGGTTTTATGAGAAGATTCTCTTTCCATAAAAAGCCTGGTCACCTGGTGGATTTCATCTGCGGAAAACGAAACATACGACGAGGTTAAATTTGGTGTTGAATGGCCTAAAATAGCCTGAACGACAGGTAAGGGCATATTACATTGCATTAACTCAACAGCCCGAGCCTTCCGGATCATCTCCGGTCCGCCAAATTGTTTGGAAAATCCACAGTGTTGTGCTCGTTCGTAGAATTTTCGGCGAACGAAGGCAGGATCAACGTCAAACATATTTTGCAGAGATTCTTTAAATTCCAGGTCTGCTAGTGCAGACTCAATTTCATGGGAAAGAGTTTCTGAGACTCGAACTTCTCTCGGTATCGATTCTTTTTCAAAATCGGCGCTGTTAAAAAAAACCGCCGATCTTCCAACGTCGATATCTTTAAAAGGATTCAAGGCCAAAACCTCATTCAATTTGGCTCCCGTGTAGCGAATCAACAAAAAAATAAGCAAGATACGCCTACGTGAAAGCCGCACATCCTTACGGGGTGAAGCATCCACCCATTCCCGAAAAGAAAGCTCCAATCGGTTGAGTTGCACCGTGTCCAAACAATTACCCTCCTCAGCAATGGAAATGATCCGTCCGTGGTCTATGCTTGTGGCTAGTGGCTGGAGTTCAACCGGCTGTTTTTTATTTTTATTCATTCTGGTGTTCATGGGTTATCCCTGTCGATGCCGTTTCCCTGTTTGACTTTTAATACGTACTGATTGCTCTCTCTGTTTTTAACAGATTGAATTCATAGAGCTCTACATAAAAACAATCTTGACATTGATTTAATCCTTCTATATACTGACACGTAAATAATACATTACGAGTCAATAAGAAGCAAGTTATCAATTTCTCATGGAGGTTACGATGCTTTTTGAAACCGCCGGGATTGAAGTCAACCCATTGATTCCACCCTTAGTAGCTCTCGTCATTTCTTTTTTTACCTCCATGGGAGGCGTATCAGGTGCTTTCTTGTTGCTGCCTTTTCAGATGTCGTTTCTTGGTTACACAAACCCTTCGGTCAGTGCCACAAATCAACTATTCAATGTTGTTGCCATCCCCAGCGGGGTGTATCGCTTCTTTAAGGAAGGACGGATGGTCTGGCCTCTTACCTGGATAGTCATAATCGGCACTCTCCCTGGTGTCTTGATTGGTGCTTACGTGCGTGTCATTTATTTGCCAAATCCTAAAAATTTCAAACTTTTTGCTGCCGGGGTGTTGCTCTATATCGGGGTCAAAATGGTGCGTGATTTGTTGAGCAAAAAAAAAGGGAATGCAAACACGGCCAACAGTGAAAAACGTTTTCAGGAAATGGTGCGCCAAAGGCGTGAAAAAATAACCGGCCCGAAAACAGCTGACAGTGCTCTCCCACCTGTTATCAAGGTGACTCACTTCAACTTGAACCGTCTGAGCTACACTTTTTATGACGAGGCCTTTGATATTTCGTTCTGGGGAGTTTTTGCCCTCAGTTTCGTTGTTGGTATAGCGGGGGGTATTTACGGTATTGGCGGCGGATCGATTATGGCCCCCTTCTTCGTGACGTTCTTCGGGCTCCCGGTGTATACGGTAGCCGGAGCTGCCCTGATGGGAACCTTTGTTACCTCGGTTGCAGGCGTTGGTTTTTACCAGTGGCTTGCGTATGTCTATCCGAATGTTTCAGTGGCTCCTGACTGGTCCCTGGGCATTTTATTCGGGTTAGGAGGAATGGCCGGCATGTATTTCGGTGCACGTTGTCAGAAATATGTCCCGGCAAAAGCCATCAAATGGATGCTTGCGGCAATCATCACTGTAACAGCTGCAAAGTATATTTCAGAATTCTTTGGACATTGAAAATATGGAAACCACCCCTGTAACTGTGCATGCCATCAACGGTACTAAACAGAATTATTTAATACTGTTGAACATATGAAGCAGATCGAAAATGTCCGCCACCCATGGACACCGGCATCATCAAGATCAACTTCGAGGCCGACGCCAATTGTATGTGCCTATCTTTTATACGCTTTTTGCCGATGTGCGGCAATGGTGGCAAAGGATGCATGTGTTTTCAGGCTGAGGTCACCGAGGTTGTTTCCCTCTTGTTTCCTCTGCCGATGTTGACAACAAACACTACACCGCTTAGCTTCTTTTGTGGGTTTCTCGATTGATTTTGCCAAGAAACCCGCCAATATTATACTGTTATTCAAGATTAACTTCTCGGCGGGTACAGGTGCCAACTGAGAGTAAAGGAGATACGTAATGGCTTATACATGTCAGAATTGTGGTTCGTCGGCAGAGGAGCCCAGCAACCTCTGCAATCCGGCCCTTGAAGAGAGCGGGAGCAAATTTTGCGGTGCCCCGGCAAGTCAGGTTTGCAATGGAAAACTTGGGGAAATGAAATACTCATGCGATGCATGCGGCAGTGTTTCAGCAGATGCCGACCGCCTTTGTAGTCCCAGTCAAATCAGATAACATCAACTTAAAGAACCGTTTTTCTTAACGGCCTGACCCCGATAAACGGGATGCTTGCCGATACCCGAGAGAGGGTAGCAGCAAGCATCCCTTCGTTGGGCATCGGTCATCTGCCGAAGGGTATCGACAGTAACTGCCCAGCCTCAATCATTTTTAAAATGCACCAGAACCGTCCCCGTCTCGACCGCATCCCCCGGCTGCACACAGACCGATTCAATCACCCCGTCACCTAAGGCGGACACGGCACTTTCCATCTTCATCGATTCAAGAATGACCAGCTCTTGCCCGCGAAAGACCCGTTCTCCCTCCTTCACCTTGACGGCCACCACCAGGCCGGGCATCGGGCAATCGAGAACATTGCCGCCCAGTCGCTCGGTCGGCGGCGGCATATGGCCGGCCAGCTGCCATTCTCGGGGGTTGTAGATCTCGAAGGTGCCGGACACCCCGCAATGTGCCGCCTCAATGAAGTTACCGCTGTATTTCAGCCGGAAAAAGGCATCCTGACCGTTGATGGAGAGCTTCAACCGCCGCCGATAAAATTCCATCGGCGGGGTTATGACCTGATAGGCAACATTGTTGACCAGCACCTGCCACTGCAGATCGCCGCCCTTTTTTTCCAGGCGGATATGAAAGATGTGTTCTTCATGCTTGGTCACATATTCGAAATCTTCCCTGGCCGGTACGGCGACTCCAACCCGTGATTTCAGTGGCCTGAGCGAATCCTGCAGAAGGTTTTCGCGCAGGTGATAAATAAGGGTTGTGGCGGTGGCCATGCCATGCAGCACCTCCTGCGGTGCGGCAAGCTTCATGTCCGGGTCGAGGAGATGGGTGGGAATGAAGTCGGTCGACAGCTCGCCGCGGACGAATACCGGGTGGGTGAGAATCTGATTGGCGAAATCGATATTGGTGGAGATACCTTCAATATGATAGCCGTTCAAGGCCTGCACCATCTTGCGGCGGGCCGCCTCGCGGTTCTCACCCCAGGTGATGACCTTGGCCAGCATTGGATCGTAGTAGACACTCACCGTGCTGCCGGCATCGACGCCGGAATCGACCCGCAGGTCTTTGCCGCGGGGCTCGGCATAGCGGGTGATGAGACCAACGGAAGGAGCAAAACCGCGCCTCGGGTCTTCGGCGCAGATACGAACCTCCATGGCCCAGCCCGAGAGCGTAACCTGCTCCTGGGTGAAGGGCAGCCTATGGCCGAAGGCAATGCGCAGCTGGTGCTCGACCAGATCAATGCCGTTGACCAGTTCGGTAACCGGATGCTCGACCTGCAGGCGGGTGTTCATTTCGAGGAAAAAGAAATCGCCCCGTTCATCGACAATGAATTCGACCGTTCCGGCGTTGACATAGCCGGCCGTCTTCGCAAGCTCGCAGGCGAGCGCCCCCATTTTGGCCCGGAGTGCCGGATCTAGGGCACAGGAGGGCGACTCCTCGATGATCTTCTGGTAGCGCCTCTGGATGGAGCATTCCCGCTCGCCGAGATGCACCACATTGCCGTGCCGGTCGGCGAGGATCTGAATTTCGATATGGCGCGGTTTCTTGATATAGCGTTCGACAAAAATGCGGGCGTCGCCAAAAGATTTTTGCGTTTCCTGCTGGCAGAGAGCCAGCGCCGAGGCCATTTCCTCGGGGCGATCTACCGCTCGCATACCCTTGCCGCCGCCACCGGCAGCCGGTTTCAGGAGCACCGGATAGCCGACCGTATCGGCCGCCGCAACCGCCTCTTCGTAGGTGGCTACCGGTTCGACGATTCCGGGGACGACCGGCATCCGGGCCTTGCCGGCCAGTTTTTTGGCGGCGATCTTGTCACCCATGGCGGCAATCACCGAAGCCGGCGGGCCGATAAAGGTCAGGCCTGCCGCCGTAGTTTTCTCGGCAAATTCGGCATTCTCCGAGAGAAATCCGTATCCCGGATGAATCGCCTGACAGCCGGTTGCCAGAGCGGCAGCGATGATTTTATCCATGTGGAGATACGACTCGACAGGCCTTGCCCCGCCGAGGAGAACCGCCTCGTCGGCCTCTTTCACATGGATGCTCCGGAAATCGGGCTCGGAATAGACGGCAACACTGCGGATACCCATGGACTTGCAGGTGCGGAGGATGCGAACGGCAATTTCACCGCGATTGGCGATCAGGATTTTTTCAAACATTGGAGGCCTCACAGTGGGATATTGCCGTGTTTGCGGTCAGGGCGGCTGCTTTTTTTGCTCTCGAGAAACTGCAGGGTGCGGATGAGCCGGTGCCTGGTGTCGCGAGGGAAGATGACGTCGTCGATGTAGCCCCGCTTGGCGGCGAGAAAGGGGTTCATAAAATGTTTGCGGTAGCTGTCCATCTTTTCATTCAGCATGGCGTCCGGATCGTCGGCGCGATCGATTTCCCGACGATGGATCACCTCGGTGGCGCCGCGTGCGCCCATGACCGCGATCTCGGCGGTTGGCCAGGCGTAGTTGATGTCGCAGTGGATGTGCTTCGAGTTCATCACCACATAGGCGCCGCCGTAGGCCTTGCGGACAATAACGGTAATCCGCGGCACGGTGGCCTCGCTGAAGGCATAGAGCAGCTTGGCGCCGTGACGGATGATGCCGCCGTGCTCCTGCTCAGGGCCCGGCATGAACCCCGGTACGTCCACCAGGCAGACGAGGGGGATGTTGAAGGCGTCGCAGAAGCGGACGAAGCGTGCCGCCTTGAACGAGGCATTGTTATCGAGCGCCCCGGCCAGGACCGCCGGCTGATTGGCGACAAGGCCGATGGTTTGTCCGCCGAGACGGCCGAGGCCGCAGATGATGTTGCCGGCGAAATCGGAGTGTACCTCAAGAAACTCGGCGCCGTCGAGGATGCTGTAGATGAGCACGTTCATGTCGTAGCTCTGGTTGGGATTGGGCGGCACCAGATAGTCGAGGGTCGGATCGATGCGGTCCGGCGGGTCGTTGAGATCGAGGATGGGGGCCTTCTGCCGGTTATTCGAGGGTAGATAGTTGATCAGTTGCCGCACCGCCCTGAGGCAGAGGATATCGTTCGGGTAAACGAACTGAGCAACGCCGCTTTTCTCGGAATGCACCCCGGCTCCGCCCAATTCCTCGGCGGTGATATCCTTGTGAATGACGGTCTTCACCACATTCGGGCCGGTGACGAACATGTGCGAGGTCCGCTCCACCATGAAGACGAAATCGGTGATCGAGGGGCTGTACACCGCCCCGCCGGCACAGGGCCCCATGACGCAGGAGATTTGCGGGATGACGCCGCTCGCGTAGACGTTGCGATGAAAGATTTCGCCGTAGGCGGCCAGGGCATCGACGCCTTCCTGGATGCGCGCCCCGCCGGAGTCGTTGAGGCCGATGATCGGTGACCCGACCTGATAGGCCAGATCCATCACCTTGCAGATTTTTTGGGAATGGCCCTCGCCAAGAGAACCGCCGATGACGGTGAAGTCCTGGCTGAAGACAAAGACCTCCCGACCGTTGATGGTGCCGTGGCCGGTGATGACGCCATCGCCGGGGTGGGTTTCGCCACTCGCGACCGAGGCGCCGCGGCCTACCTTGAGGATGTCGATCTCTTCGAAGGAACCTTCGTCAAGCAAGAGGTGAATGCGTTCCCTGGCGGTGAGTTTTCCTCTCTGGTGCTGAACGTCTATGCGCTTCGTCCCGCCTCCGGCGAGGGCCTGAGTGCGCAATTCGAAGAGTTCGAGAATGTTGTTGTGCATGATTTCAACCATGAACTTCTCCTTGAGTAAAAACGATGAAGGATTCGGAACCTTACGGCATTGTAACCTTGTTACTTCATATAGAAGGAAAAATGATAGCCTGTATCAACAATTTTGCAAATGGTAAATCGAAAGGGGAGAGAGTAATAGTTGTGCGCGGGGTGCTCTTAGTTCCAAGGTAACTGTTCCCGAATTCGTCCCGGAATCGGTGATTGCAAACTGACCTCGTTATTTTGATTCGTCCGTCCAATTTTCAATCTTAAGCTTTGGGACTCTTTTGAAATGCTTTTCATTATTTGTGACTAGTATCATTTTTTGACTTCTAGTATGAGCTGCGATCATCATGTCCATTGATCCTATCATGTTTCCTTCTACCCGAAGAAAAGCCCTGATATTTCCGTAATGTTCAGCTGCTTCTTTGTCCCAAGCCATAATACTCAGGTGTCGAACAAAATCATCTACTAGAGGTCGGTTTATTTTTTTTGATGATGAATGCTCAACACCATAAATCAATTCGGCATAAGTAATCACGGAGATATGAAGCTGGCCCATTTCCAACTCCTCAAAACGCTCAAACACCTTCAAGGGTTTTTCTCGGATGATATAACTACAAATATCAGTATCAAGCATGTAGCAAATCATTTAAAAATGTCCCTCTCTTCCAAATCCAATTGCTCTCTTTCCGCCATAAAATCAGATGTCGGCTTCTTATCGGAAAAAAAGAATTCCTTCCAAGAGTCTGGTTTTTCCGATAAAATTACATTTTGGCCTTCTTTATGAATATATACCTCTTTGCCTTTGAATCGAAATTCCTTGGGTAGGCGAACTGCCTGACTGCGTCCATTTTGAAATATTTTTGCTTTTTCCATTTTCGCTCACCTCTTAACGATACGCAATTTGATATACGACATGATATATACCGTATGGTAATATATACCTTGGCATATATCAAGGAGTTTTCGCTGAGCATCTTGGCGATCCATTCGCCGCTATATCTCTACATGGTTGCCTAACTCGATAACCCGGTCCGGCGGCAAACCGAAGAATGACGAGGCATTCCAGGCGTTGCGAGACATGAAGATAAAAAGCATTTTCCGCCATTGGGCCATCGGTGCCGAACCGCTGGCCAGGAGATTTTCCCGGCCAAGGAAGAAGGAGGTGGAGTAGATATCGACCGGCAGCCCTTTTTTATGCAGCAGTTCGATAATTTTCGCCATATCCGGCGATTCCATAAAACCATAACTGGCAGTGATGCGATACAGTCCCTGGCCGAGGTCGTCGAGAGTTACCCGATCCTCCGGGGCGACTGTAGGCGTTTCCGCCGAGAGCACCGACAGCAGCAACACCCTTTCATGCAGCGCCTCATTGTGTTTCAGATGATGCACCAGGGTATGGGGAATACCATCCGGGGCGATGGACATAAAGACTGCGGTTCCCGAGGTCCGTGCCGGACTGTGCTCGGCCAGATCCTGCAAGAACACATCGGTCGGCATGCGCATTAAGCTGTAATGTTTGGCCAAGAGCGCCCGGCCATCACGCCAGGTGATCATGCTGGTTGAGACGAAGGTGGCGATTAAGATCGTAATCCAGCCGCCGTCCACCACCTTCAACATATTTGCCCCGAGAAAGGCCCCGTCAAACGACAGGAAGAGAGCGAGCAGGGAAAGGCTCTGCCACAACGGCCAGCGCCATTTATAGCGGGTGATCTGGAAATAGAGGAGTGAGGTAATGGTCATCGTGCCGGTCACGGCAAAACCATAGGCGTCGGCCAGTCTGCTCGACTCACGAAAGACCAGGACCAGGGTCAGACAGACGAGCATGACTATCCAGTTGACGGTAGGCATGTATATCTGGCCTTTGGCATGTTGCGAGGTGTGAATGATACGCATACGCGGGGTAAAACCCAGCTGAATAGCCTGCTGGGTAAGCGAATATACCCCGGAGATCAAGGCCTGGGAGGCAATAATCGTCGAAATGGTCGCGAGTCCCACCAGAGGAATGAGCAGTGACTTTGGCGCCAAGGCATAGAAAGGGTTGACACCGGCGATAGTCGGGTCGTGGAGGAGCAGGGCGCATTGGCCGAAATAATTGAGGGTCAGTCCAGGTAAAACCACGCAGTACCAGGTGACCCTGATCGGCAAACGGCCAAAATGGCCCATGTCGGCGTACAGGGCCTCGCAGCCGGTGATGCAGAGAACCACCGAGGCAAGGGAGACAATGCCGTGCAGATGATTGATGGCAAAAAAATTGAGGGCGTACAGGGGATTGGCGGCGGCAAGGATTTCCGGATGTCCGAAGATGGCGCGTAGTCCAAGAATTCCCAGGGTAGTAAACCAGATAACCATTATCGGCCCGAAAAGCTTGCCGATGAAGGAGGTTCCAAAGCGCTGTATGGCAAAGAGGCTGATGAGGATCAGACAGGTTATAGGCATCACATAATCGACAGCGGCATCGGTGACCATATTCAGACCTTCGATGGCGGAAAGTACCGAGATGGCAGGGGTGATAACCCCATCGCCGTAGAGAAGGGCTGCTCCGACAGCCGCCAGGAAGGTGAGGACGGCCCATTTCTGCTTGTGCCTTTGCAGCTTACCGCGCAAGGTGGCCAACAGGGAGAAGGTGCCACCCTCGCCCTTGTTATCGGCACGCAGGACAAAGGTGACGAATTTAACGCTGACCACCATGATCAGTGACCAGAACACCATCGACATGATCCCGAGGACGTTGTCGGGAGTTGTGGCCATCCCGTGAATCCCGGAGAAGCATTCCTTAATGGTGTACAGCGGACTGGTACCGATGTCCCCGTAAATGATACCCAGGGCCGCGAGAGAAAGGCTGGAAATTCCCGGTTTGGCGGAGGTCGTGACGGGTGCGGCAACTACGGTCGGTTGGGGAGGCGCCCCAGGGGTGGAACGAAAAAATGACATGACACAACTCCGGTTTGACGGTGGCAGGAAAGCCTCCATTCTGCAGAGTATGCTTTCCCTTCGATGCTTACGAGGTTAGCTGACGGGCTTGGGCCGAAGAGTTTTCCCTACGCCGGTTGACCGGCGATACGCCCCGTGATGCGTGTGGTTCCCCCGCTCCCTTCTGTTCGGAAGGGACTCAGCAGTTGCTTGAACGTATGTTTTCACTCTCTTTGTTGCTAGAGAGGATGAATCTACCTATACAAAGCTCTGCAACTTACCACTTGTGCAGGAAAATTAAAAGAGGAGTCTCCCGGGAAAAGAGGGGAACGAATGAGACAAGGAACACGTTATTTGGCAATGACGCCTCAACGTTCATGTCCGGGGGGTGCACCTTGATGGTCGAGGACCTCGCGCACCGAGGAGGCTAGGTCCTGGAGGATGAAAGGTTTAGCGATGATCTTGCGGACACCGATGGCCGATGCCTTCGCCCTGACCCCTTGATCGGAAAAACCGCTGCAGAGGATGATAGGGATATCCTGTCTGATCAGCAATAACTCGGTCGCCAGTTCCATGCCGGTAATACCCGGCATGGTCAGATCGGTGATGACCAGCTGAAAACCGTCCGGTTGCTGGCGAAACAGCTCCAAGGCCTCAAGGCTTTTTTGCACTGCTACAACCTCATAGCCGAGGAATTGCAGCATTTCCGAAGCCACTCCGACCACCAGCGCCTCGTCGTCGACCAGGAGAATTCTCCCGGTCCCTGCCGGCGGGCTGTCGTGGTGCTTGTCGGGAAGCTCCTCGTTCCCTTCAATCTTCGGGAAAAAAAGGTGAAAGGAAGTTCCCTTTCCAGGTTCACTGCGAACAAGTATCGTACCTCCATGGCTCCGGACGATACCATGGACCACCGACAAGCCAACTCCAGCCCCCTCACCGGGTTTTTTGGTAGTAAAAAAAGGTTCGAAGATGCGCTCGCGCACCCGCTGGTCCATTCCCTCGCCGGTATCCGTCACCTTCAGGCACAGGTACGAACCCGGCTGCAGGTCAGGGGGCTCAAAAAGGTTTTGGTCATCAATCGACACTTCCTGCAGATCAACGCGGAGAATCCCGCCCAAGCGGCGCATGGCGTGGGCGGCATTGGTGCAGAGGTTGACGAGGATCTGATGTATCTGCGTCGAATCACCTAAAATCAGAGCATCGGCGGCAGCAAGGTCGGGCTCGATGGTAATGGTTGTCGGCAGTGTCGCTCGCAGCATCTGAAGGGCATCTTCAATGACCGGGCCGAGGCGCAGCGGTTTACGCCGCTGTTCCCCCTGGCGGCTAAAGGTGAGGATCTGCTTTACCAGGTCGCGCGCCCGAGTGCAGGCGGACAAGGCTTGGTGCATGCGTTTACGTGTCCGGTTGCCGCTCTCGGAATCAAGGGTCTGCAACTCGATGAGTCCCATGACAGCCGTCAGTACGTTGTTGAAATCATGAGCAATCCCGCCAGCTAAGGTGCCGAGGGCATCCATTTTCTGGACCCGTTGCAATTCCTGCTCGAGCTTCCGGAAACGGTTCATATTGCGGCCGACCGCGACCCAATGGCTTATTGCCCCGGAACTCTCTCTGATCGGCGAGATCGTTCCCTCGATCTCGAAATCGACACCATTTTTTCCTTTGTTGAAAATGACCCCCATCCAGACTTCACCGCGATCAAGGACCTCTTTCATGGTTCGGTAAAACCCCTGGTCATGCTGATCGCTTCTGAGACAGCGAAGCGGCTTGTTTTTCAGCTCTTCGCATACATAGCCGCAGGATCTTTCAAAGGCCGGATTGATGTAGAGGATGGTGCGATGTTTATCGGTGATAAGAACATTGTCTTCGGTTTGTTCAATAACACTACTATGGAGAATCCGCTCCTCCAGCTGTTGCTCAAGGCCTTCGAGACTCTGCCGCAACTCCTCCTCCACCTTGCTGCGGAGAGTATGTTCGGTGTCCAGTTGCTGATGTTTGTCGGCAAGAAGTTTTTTAGTGTTCGAGAGTTTTTTTTGAAAGTACAGGCAGATAGCGAGGCTGGTGAGAGCTATCATGACCATCCCCGCGCCTATCACGGTCCAACGGTCGGGGGCATCTGCAGCTGTGGGCACCGGGAAAAAGCGCTCGATGAGCATGGCGATGCCGAAATTCACCAGGAGAACGACGGTCACAATCCCCGCAATCGACGAGACCAGTTTTCGAGACAAGGACTTTTCCGACCGCATGCCTTTCCTCCCATCGACCATACACTTTCGCCTACACTGCCGGAGCAGGATTCATCCTTAAATGATACTTAAACGAATTGAAAATGCAATTATGTGTTGCAAATGTTTTTCTGCTGTTGACACTTTGACAATTGTCGCGGATCATAGAGCTGTTTCAATGGCCATTTTACGCTTTACCGTCAGGAGCGTAACTGGTAACGGCGGTCGGGGGGGGTGTCCTTCCGGTATCGCTGTAAATCCCGTTTTCAACTGCGAGTTCTTTCTATGAAACATAGCCTGCCGTCCCCCGCAATTTTTCTGGTTCTGCTGTTTTTTATCCTGGCCGGTGCTTCGGCAATGGCCGCGGATAACCTTCCATCTCTCAACAAAATCAGCGTATTTTTTTCCGGTAATGTACAGGCTGAACTCGAGCCTTGTGGCTGACACGCAAATCAACTGGGCGGGCTGTCCAGAAAAGCGTATCAGATCGGCAGCATTGCCGATAAAAGCCGCCTTCCTGCAATTCTGCTCGACGCCGGCAATCTGCTGTTCAAACAACCGACCGTTGTCCATTCACAGGAATTGGTGGCGGCTGCGGGTCTCATGGAAATTTATCTGCAAATGGCTTATGACGCGGTGGCTGTTGGACCTTATGATCTTGCTGCCGGTGTAGAATTCCTGAAAAATGGCCGGTTCAAGAATTTCCCCTGGGTGTCGGCCAACCTCATGGATAAAAACCACAACCTTCTCTTTCCTGCCGCCAAGATAATTGAGCGAGGTGCACTGAAAATCGGTATTCTCGGACTCACCGGGCAGATTGCCGGGACATCGCCGGAAACCATAGTCGCCGACTGGCGTAAGGTGTTGCCTGAACACCTTGAACGTTTGACGGAGGAATGCCGGCTGGTCATCGTCCTCTCCAGCCTGAGCGGCGAAGACAATGCCGAACTCACTCGGCAATTCCCCCAGGTGCATGTGCTTATCGCCGCCGATCGGCAACAGGGCAATATCGTCCCACGGTTTGAGTACAGCACTCTTGTAACCCAAACAATGAGTCAGGGAAAGTATCTCGGCGTGCTCAACCTCGACTGGATTGCCGGCAGTTCCTGGGGCAAAGACCAGGAGCAGGAGCCCGGGGCAGCCTCAGGGAAAGAGCCCTCGCACCTGCGCAGCAATTTCACCGGTAACTTTATTCCACTCAGCAAAAGCCTTCCCGATGATCGGCAAATTGCCATGCGTATTGAGGAGATAAAACAACAAATTTATACGCATAATCAAAGATCGACTGCCTCTGGGGAGCAGAAGAACGCGACCGCGAGCCCAGCTTTCTCGGGCCTTTCCGGTTCTGACCGTTGTCAGGAATGCCATCCCCTGCAGACCTCGTTCTGGAAGTCGACCAGACATGCCGGGGCCTACGCCACCCTGCAGCGCCAACAACAAAATTTTAACCTCGATTGCCTGCCCTGTCACATAACCACGTCGGCTGCTGAACAGGCAGGAACCTCGTCTATGGAGTCACTCCTGACACTGCCCGCCGCTTTGCAATCGGTCGGCTGCGAGGCCTGCCACGGCCCGGGACTTACCCACGCCGATTCCCCGGACAAGGTCAAACCGCAAGGAAAGGTCAAAGAAAAAACCTGCACTGCCTGCCACACCAAAGAAAGGGATCCGGCCTTCAATTACCTGGAGAAAATCCTCAAGGTCAGTTGTCCCGCCGGGTAGCGGCGAAGGATTTGGGCAGAGAGCGAGTCGGGCGGCGGCTTATTTGCCGACGCCGCACAACTGGAGGAGGATGTAGAACAGACCGGCAACGACTGCCGAAGCCGGGATGGTAACCACCCAGGCAAGTGCCAGGTTGGCGGCAACCTCCCAGCGAACTGCGGACAAGCGTTTCGACGAACCGGTACCGAAGATACAGGCGGTGATAGTATGGGTGGTGGAAATCGGAGCGCCGAGGAGCGAGGCACCGGTGATAATTAAGGATGCCGAGGTTTCCGCGGCCAGGCCATTGACCATCTCGAGCTTGGTTATCCGGTTGCCCATGGTCTTAATAATTTTCCAGCCACCCAATGCCGTGCCGAGACCCATGGCCGCCGCACAGGACAATTTCACCCAAAACGGCACCTCAATGCTGCCGATCTGATGGAAAAGAAATAAGGCCAGAGTAATCACCCCCATGGTCTTCTGGGCATCGTTTAAGCCATGACTGGTAGCCATAAAGGCCGCTGAGAGAATCCGGACTTTTTGAATTCTCTGATTGACTGTTCGTCGATTGGCCCTGCTCAGGAGGAATTGTAACAGCAGGGTCATGCCATAGGCGACGGCAAAACCGGCGAGAGGTGAAAGAATCAAGGGCAGGATGACTTTGCTGACAATACTCGAACCATTGAGGCTGGCAAAACCGGAATGAGTGACTGCCGCGCCGATCAGGCCGCCGATGAGGGCATGGGAGGAGGAGGAGGGGAAACCGAAATACCAGGTAAGGAGATTCCAGGCTATGGCTCCGATTAAGGCCGCCAGCACCAGGATTTGACTGCCCGTGACAAGGTCGGTGTTGATTATGCCGCTACCTAGGGTGTGTGCTACTTCGCTGCCCAAAAGGGCACCGACAAGATTCAGTGTTGCCGCCATGATCACCGCCGTTCGTGGTGCCAGCACCTTGGTGGTAACCACCGTGGCAATGGCATTGGCGCAGTCATGCACGCCGTTGGTGAAGTCAAAGATCAAGGCGACCACAACTATGACCACGAGAAGAAAGGGGATATCAAGCATTCTTCAATACCACTTCTTCAATGGCATCGACCAGATCGTCTATTCGTTCAATAACTTGTTCGATGCGATCGTACACCTGTATCCATTTGATGATGTCCACTACGCCGCTGATTTCACTGATAGGCCCATCCTGCAGCTCCGACAGGCCGGTACTGAGCAGCATCTCGCAATCCAGTTTCAGATCCTTGCTTTCCCGCACCAAAACCCCGACTTCCTCTTTGCCCTGGAGAGCATAGATCAATCTTCCAGTGGAAGCGGCCATCAAACTGATGTTCTGCAACATTTTCTTGGCGGGAAAGCGGATGCGGCTAAAGCCGGAGGCGTGGGTGCGGGTGGCGATGCTTTTCAGAAAATTGATCGAATCTTCCTGGGCCAGATTGATCCGGTAGATATCTTCACGATCAATCGGGGTGATGAACGAACCGGAGAGCTGACGGGCGATTTCCCGACACAGTTCATCACCCTGCTCCTCTTTGATGGAGATGCGTTTAAATGCCTCGTCCACCGAGGTGTAATCATTGAAAAGCTGACTCAGTTCGGCGGCGACATCCTTGAGAATTTCATTTTGTTGGATCAACAGATCAAAGAAACGGATAGACTTGGGAAAAAGGGTGAATGCCATAACAATGCTCCTGGCAAAGATTTCATGGCAAAAGTTCTGTTGCCAAGATTCGACTCGATACAATTGCCGACAACCTATATCTCCTCGTCAATTTTCGCAACTTTTATCTGCTTTGCGAACCTGTCATAAACCGGCAGGTTGGACTTCCTTCAGATCTTTTCTTCAATACCGGAGAGATCGGCGCAGGATGTTACCAATACTGCACAATCGACAAACGGGAGCATTGGCTTTGTAACCTTCCGAACACAACAAAATAACAACAGCAATACGGAGAGTTTCGCCTCTTTTCCCAAGATTTGTCACCAATTTTACACAGATATTTGCGAATTCGTTCTTGGCCGACCTCGCCATTTTTACGGATGCACCGCCATATCATGTCGAATTTAAAGCATATAATATTTCACCCATGACATTGGCATTGCTCTTGAAAGAGTGCAGGTACCAGGAAAATACTGTTGCCAATTTCGGCGCGGCAAGGCCGACAGAAAAAAGACCCTGCCAACCGGGCGACTCAAATGAAGGTAATTGGAGGGATGTAAGATGAGTGAAAAAATCAGGAAAATACTTGTGGCAGTGGATGGTTCCGAGCAGTCGATGGCGGCGGTTCGTTATGTCTGCAGCTCGGTTCAGCACTCCAAGGCGGAGGTGGTGGTGTATCAGGTGATGAGCAAAGTCCCCGAGGTTTTCTGGGATCTGGGCCGCGATCCGGCCTGGGAGAAGAAGATTGCATCGTTGCGGGCATGGGAGCAACAGCAGGAAACTCTTGCCGCCGGCTTTATGAATACCAGTCTTGAGTGCTTCAAAGAGGCTGGATTCAATCCTGGAAGCGTCACCACAAAAATTGGTCGTCAAAAGGAAGGCATCGCCCGTGATATAATCGCCGAGGCTCGACAGGGCTATGATGTGGTGGTCATTGGTCGCGGCAAGGCAAGCACCGAAGAAGGCACACCCCTTGGCAGTGTCGCCAGCAAAATCCTCGGCGCCGCCACCTCCTTTTCCCTCTGGTTGATAGGCGGAAAACCAAATTCCGACAAGGTCCTGATCGCCATGGATTCTTCGGAAGGTGGTCTCGGGGCGGTGAAACATGCCGGATTAATGCTCAATCAAAGCAACAATTCCATGACACTTTTCCATGCAATTCGCGGCATCTCCATCTCTACCGAAGGAATGGAGGATATTTTCCCCGAGGCATACCGCCAACAATTAATGAACGACGCCGAAAGTGAAATTCAACCCGCTTTGCAACTTGCCAGGGAGCATCTTAAAAAATTGGACATTGCCGGCGAACGAGTATCTACAAAAATCCTTACTTCCGTGAAAAGCCGGGCTGCGGCCATCGTCCAAGAAGCCAAACAGGGCGGGTACGGGACAATCGTTGTCGGGCGGCGGGGGATATCCGAGGTCGCCGAGTTTTCTATGGGCAGGGTCACCAATAAACTGACACAGCTCGCCAAGGAGCAGGCTTTGTGTATTGTTGTTTGATTATAATCGCCTGATCCTTTCAGCCGTCTCGGTCACGGCATTAACGAATACGAGCGGTTCAGCCGAGGACAGCCAGTGCAGGCTGAACCGCTCGCGCTCGTAGCCGAGGTCGTCGAGGAGTTCGATAATCATGCCGGAACGGGCCAGCGCCTTGTGGTTGCCGTCCTGATAATGGCATTCGCCGAGACGGCAGCCGAGGATCATCACCGCGTCGGCACCCATTTTCAGGGCCTCGACCACCAGCTCCGGGTGGACCATGCCGGAGCACATCATGCGGATGATCCGCACGCTTACCGGATACTGCATCCTGGCGGTACCGGCCAGATCGGCGGCGGCATAGGAGCACCAATTGCAGCAGAAGGCGATGATTTTCGGTTCAAGGTCCATATCTACCTACCTACCTACCTTTTCTTTTCATATTCGTAGTCTTACCCGGCCAAAGCGGCCTGCAGTTGGGCAAGGACTTGTTTTATCGTGAATCCGGCGACATAGATGCCTCGTTTCGGGCAGGTCCCCTGGCAGATGCCGCAGCCCTTGCACTGGGCGACATTGATCCTGACCAGTTTCTTCGGTGCTTCTCCGGCCACTGCCGTCTGTTCAAGAAGGGTGATGGCGTGGTACGGACAGACATCGATACACAGGGCGCAGCCGTCGCAGAACTCCTCGTCGACAATGGCCTTGATGGTATCGAGTTGCACCTCCGGTTTGGCCAGGATGGTGGCGGCCCGTGCCGAGGCGGCCAGGGCCTGGGCGACGCTTTCCTCGACCGGTTTGGGATAATGGGCGAGGCCGGCGACGAACATCCCCTCGGTCGAGAAGTCCACCGGCCGCAATTTGGCATGGGCCTCGTGGAAGAAACCGTGACCGTCGACCGGCACCTTGTAGAGTTTGCCAATTTTTTCCGCATCTTCTCTCGGTCGGATGGCGACCGCCAGGATCACCATGTCGGCGACGATCAAAAGCGGCTGATGCAGGACATGGTCCCAGACCTCCACTTCGATTTCTGCGCCTCTGCCGGTTACCCTCGGTTTCCCGTGCATTTCGTAGTTAATGAAGATAATCCCGAGCTTACGCGCCTCCTTATACAGTGATTCACGCTGGGCATAGGTCCGCATATCGCGGTAGAGGATATAGACGTTGCGATCCGGATTCTCTTTTTTCAGGGTGATGGCCGACTGGACCGCATGGGTGCAGCAGACCTTGGAGCAGTACATATGCCCCTCTTCCCGCGAACCGACGCACTGGATGAAGACGAACCGTTTGGCCAGTTTGACGTGCTTTTCCTTGAACTCATGGAGTTTGTCGAACTGCACCGAGGTTACCACTCCGGTGATGCTGCCGTAGTTGTATTCACTGGGAACGGCGGCTTGTCCGCCGATGGCGACAATCCCCGCGCCATACTCAATGACCTTGGTTTCGCCGTTTTTGCTGGTCAGGGTCGAATGGAAATTGCCGACAAAGCCCGTCACTTCGGTCACCGTCCATTCTTTGTGGATGATAATCCGCTCGTTGCAGATGACCCTGTCGATCAGCTTGGCCACCTGGGTGCGGACATGTTCTCCAGACCAGGTATACTTGAGGTTGAGGGCGTTGCCGCCCAGGGTATCGGTCCGTTCCACCAGGTGGACCGTAAAGCCCTGTTGCGCCAAGTTGAGGGCGGCGGTCATCCCGGCAACCCCACCGCCGATGACCAGGCCTTTCTGGACAACCGGCATTGTGGTGGCGTGCGATGCTTCCCCGAAAGTGACCTTGGCGACCGCCATGCGCACCAAGTCCTTGGCCTTATTGGTGGCACCCACCGGGTTGTTGCCGTGCACCCAGGAGTTCTGGTTGCGGATATTGGCCATTTCCAACAGACATTCGTTGAGTCCCGCGACCTTTAGGGTCTCGCGGAACAGCGGCTCGTGCGTTCTCGGGGTGCAGGCGGCGATGACGATCCGGTTGAGCCGGTGCTCACCTATCAGCTGGATGATCGATTCCTGACTGTCCTGGGAACAGGAAAACAGCTTGCGTTCCACATGGACCACGTCCGGCAGGGTAACGGAATATTCGGCCAAGTCCTTGACGTCAACGACGCCTGCGATATTGGTGCCGCAATGACAGATGAAGATACCGATCCGCACCTCCTCGCCGGAGATGTCCCTCTCCTCCGAGAACGTTGGCAGGATGGTCATCTCGCCCCGTGCCGGGGCAAGCAGCTCGGCGACGGCTGCGGCCGCGGCCGAGCCTTCGACCACCGATTGGGGGATGTCCTTCGGTCCGGCGATGGCACCGCAGGTGAAGATCCCCTCGCGGGAGGTCTTCACCGGGGCGAAGTCGGAAGTAGCGGCAAAGTTGTCGGCGGTAAGTCTGATGTCGGCGACACGAGCCAGGTCAAGGACCTGTTTCGGGGTCTGCATGCCGACGGCAAGGACCACCAAATCGAAAAAATCCTCGATCTGTCGGCCGTTTTCGTTGACATAGCGCAACCGCAGGTCGCCACTTTCCTCATCGGTTTCCACCCCGCCCATCCGGCAGCGAACAAACCGTACCCCGGCCTCTCGTCTCGCTTGTTCCAGGTACTGATCGAAACCCTTGCCGTGGGTGCGCATGTCCATGTAGAAGATGGAGGTTTGCAGGCCCGGCACATGTTCTTTGGCGAGTACGGCCTCCTTGATCGCCGACATGCAACAGACCGACGAGCAATAACCATTGCCGCACAGGTTCTCGTCCCTTGATCCGACACATTGGAGAAATGCCATTTTCCGTACCGGCTTACCGTCCAGGGGCCGTTTGAGGTGGCCTTCGGTGGGGCCGGAGGTGGACAGGTAGCGTTCCAGTTGCAGGGAGGTGATGATATTGACATTGCTCCCGTAGCCCCACATTTCCGACGGCCTCGGGTCGAAGACCTCGAAACCGGGGGCGAGAATTACCGCCCCGACGTTTATCCGGTGGATTTTTTCGACGTCGGTGAAATTGATCGCCCCGGCATCGCAAACCTTCTCGCAGAAACCGCAGGCCCCGGGTTTCTGCAGGCGGATGCAGGCCGCCGGATCGATCTGGTATTTCAGCGGCACCGCTTGCGGGTACCGGAGATAGATTGCCCGGCGCTTGCCGATGCCCGCATTGTAGTCGTTGTCGATCTTTTTCGGACAATTGTCGGTGCAGACACCACAGGCAATGCATTTGTTCATATCCACATAGCGCGGCGACTGCCGCAGGGTAACGGCAAAATCACCGGCCACGCCGATAATCCCGGTGACCTCGCACAGGGTGAGAAGGTGAATGTTCAGGTGTCGGCCGCATTCGACCAGTTTGGGGGCGATAATGCACATCGAACAGTCGTTGGTAGGAAAGGTCTTATCCAATTGGACCATGGTACCGCCGATGGCCCCGGCCTTTTCCACCAGGTACACGTAAAACCCGGAATCGGCGAGATCAAGTGCCGCCTGGATGCCTGCGACCCCGCCGCCGACGATCATCACCGAGCCGACTTTTTTTCCATCCGTCATGTACGGTCCTCCATCAGGGAATCGGCCACCAATTCCCAGATATATTTGACCTCGATGTTCAGATCGTATTCCCTGTTCAAGGATTTAAAGATCTGGTCCCGACAATTGTGGCAAGGAACGATCACCATCTTTGCCCCCGATTCGGAGATCTGCCTGGCCTTAATTCGACCGTAGAATACCCGTTCCTCGGCAAAGGGCATCGCCCAGGTTCCTCCGCCCGCCCCGCAACAGTAGCCGCTGCCGTATGGATTCATATCACGATAATTGTCGGTGCAGGCGCGGATGATCTTTCTGGCCTCGTCGGAATAGGCCTGGCCGAAGGCCTTCAGGGACTTGCGGCCGTAGTTGCAGGAATCGTGATAGGTGATCGGCATCCGGTGTTTCGTGGTGTCGAGGCGGATTCTTCCCGACTCGATATATTCCAGGAGAAGATCGAAGATGGTAACGATGCGAAACTCCTTAAGAGCTTCCGGATACCATTTGTTGAGTCCCAACCGGGTGGCGAAGTAGGCATGGCCGCATTCGGGGAGGAGCAACACCTTGCAGTTGAGGCGCCGCATATTGTCGACGATCCTGCCGACCACCGTCTTCATTGCCTCGTCGTCGCCGGAGAACAGGCCCCAATTAACCCCATCCCAGTTTTCCGAGGGGATGGTCCAGGATTCGCCTGCGTGGAAAAAGATCTTCCACCACCATTTGAGTTTGTCGGGTTCACCGTAGGGGATCTTGGAGTTGACCGTCACCAGGACCCGCGCGCCATGGACATCGATCGGCGTCTTAAAGCCCGGACAATCGCCGGCATTCAGCTCCTCCCCCAGGTCCTCGCAGAGAAAAACGAAATCGTCTTTGGGAATCCCGAGGTTGTTGCCACGCTCCAGGCACATGGTTACCCCACGGTGGATCGGGCCCGGCACCTCGGCTCGCTTTCTTGCGCCGCGAATCTTGCGGATGAGGGCGACGAACTCTATACCAACCGGACAGGCCTCTTCGCACTTGCCACACATCGTGCATTTCCAGGGCCAGTCGGAGGCCACCAGTTGTTCGTCCAGGCCGAGCACCGCCATGCGCACGATCTTCCGCGGATCAAGGCCGTCAACGCCTGAGATCGGACAAAGCCCGGCGCAAGTGCCGCATGTCAGGCATGCGTCGGCCCAGGACGGATCCTCGGCGAGCCGACTTTTTTCGCCGCTGACCACAAGCGGCGGCCGGTCGGACCTAGGAACGGTGGTAATGGTCTGGCTGGCCGCATTGTTTTCCGGGTGAAGAGAGGGTTCCCTGCCGAATTTCTCGCAAAGCAGGCGGTAGTCTTCGAATTTCATCAGGTACTTCCGGCCCGGACCTTCTTTGGCGATAAGGATTCCGGAGTTGATCCAGTTTCTGATGGTATTCCGGTGTACCCCAAATTCCTCTGCGAATTGGTTGACCTTGAATTCGTACATCATTGAACAGCACCTTGATTGCCCTGAGTGGGAGTTCCACCGATCATACCGTCATTTCTCAGCATGGAGTTATTGGCAGGATATTTTGGTCGCTTTGTGCAAACAATGCGTAGTATCCGAGTTACGTGAGGGTACCACCGGTTCGTGCAAAATACAACGCTTTCCCGGATCTCAGGTAGGCAAAAAGAGGGGACGAAGACCAGGCCGGGAAATTTTACTTTGCATTGATCTTGCCATGTCTTTTCCCCAGGACCTCCAGGGTGTCGTTGACCACCACAAAGGCTTCCGGGTCGATATCGAAGACCAGTTCTTTCATCCTCGACAGCTCGATCATGGTGATAATACAGAAGATAACCCTCTTCTCACTGCCGGAATAGGCCCCGGTGCCCTGGAGAAAGGTCACCCCGCGATGCAGGCGACCGAGGATTTGCTCGGCAATTTCCTGCGAATAGTCGGAAATGATGAAAATCGATTTCCGTTGATTGAATCCGGTCAGGACGTAATCGAGAACCTTACTGCTGGTATAGACCGCGACCAGGGAATACAGGGCCTGCTCAACACCGAAGCAAAAGCCGCCGCCGGTCAGCACCAGGGCGTTGGCAAGGAAGGTGGTGGCGCCGATGCGAAAGCTCCATTTTCGGTTGAGAAAGACCGCCAGGATATCGATGCCGCCCACCGAACCCCGCGACCTGAGGATAATGCCCCCACCCGCACCGCAGAGGATGCCGGCGAGAATCGCCGCCAGAATCGGGTTGTTAATGGGGATGGGGGGAGGAACGATCAGGGCTGTCGCCAGAGAGAAGACTGCCATGCCGAAACAGCTATAGAGGACAAAGGTACGGCTGACGCTGAACCAGCCGAGCAGGATCAGGGGAATATTCAGCAAAAAATAGGTAAGTCCGATGGACAGCCCGGGGACAAGGTAATGAAAGACGAGGGCGATACCAATGACTCCGCCGCTGATGAATTTCTGCGGAACCAGAATGGCGTTGACGCCGACGGCAAAAATGCTGCTGCCGGCGGTCAGTAGAAACAGGTTGATAAGGAGTCGTTTCAAGGCCTCGGTGCGGCGAGGTTTGTTTTTTGTACCTTCAAGTTGAGGGCTTGTCATAGGTCTAAAGCCTGCGATTGTCGATAACTTTTTGGCCCTTGCTGTCGATGGTTTCCAGGGTTTTTTCCTCGACCAGCTTCACCTGCACCTGGATGCCGAGATCGGTGACCAAGCGATCCTGGATGGTGTCGGCCAGGGCTGACTGCTTGCGTATCTGGTCGGAGAACAGCAATTCGGTCACCTCGACCATGACGGTCAGTTTATCCTCATGGTTTTCCCGGTCGACGATGATCAGGTAGGGCGACCCGGTGCCGTTGATATCGGCGAGTACCGCCTCGATCTGGGCGGGAAAGACATTCACTCCTCTGATAATCAGCATGTCGTCGGAACGGCCGAGGATACGGCTCATGCGGCTGAGGGTCCGGCCGCAGGGACAGGGCTCGGGAAGGAGGCGGGCAAGGTCGCGGGTGCGATAGCGGATAATCGGAAAGGCCTCCTTGGTCAGGGTGGTGATGACCAATTCACCGATTTCGCCTGCGGCCACCGGCTCAAGCGTCTCAGGATGCAGCACCTCGACCAGGAAATGGTCCTCGTTGATATGCAGGCCGTTGCATTCACGGCATTCTCCGGCAACACCCGGTCCCATGATCTCCGCCAGCCCGTAGTTGTCGGTGGCGACGATGCCCAGCCGTTCCCCGATCTCCCGGCGCATCGCTTCGGACCAGGGTTCAGCGCCGAACACCCCGTATCTTAATGATAATTCATTTGAGTTGAGACCCATATCCATCATCACGTCGGCGATTTTCAGGGCATGGGACGGGGTGCAGACCAGGGCGGTGGTCTTGAAATCCCGCATGATGCGGATCTGCCGCTTAATATTGCCGGAGGAAATGGGGATGACCGAGGCCCCGAGGCGTTCGGCGCCGTAATGCAGCCCAAGACCCCCGGTGAAGATGCCGTAGTCATAGGCGATCTGCACCACATCCTCGGCGGTCACCCCGGCACCGCGAAGGATCCGCGCCACCAGGTCCGACCAGTTTTTAATGTCGTTGCGGGTATAGCCGACGACCGTGGTCATGCCGGCGCCGCCGGAGGTGGAATGGATTCGCACTACGTCGCGCAGAGGCACGGCAAAAAGGCCGTAGGGGTAATTGCCGTGCAGATCCTCTTTGGTGGTGAAGGGTAGGCCGCGCAGGGCGGCAAGCGAGGTGACGGCCTCGTAATTGACCCTGGCTTCCCGCAGTTTTCGGCGATAGAAGGGGACATGCGTTCCCAAGCGATAGAGGGTGGCTTGGAGCCTCTCCAGTTGCAGTTGTTCCAGGTCTTCCCTGGGCATGCACTCAAGTGCCTGTTGCCAATACATTGTCGGTCCCCCCAAAAATTGTCAATTACCTGCCATTGCCGTCTTTTTTCTATTGTCCCGGAAAATGCAATTTTTCGAAAGGAAAAATTGCTTGCGGCAAGGGTTCATTCTTCCAGCTTTTCCCGGCCGAGGTAGGCACGCTGGACGTCCTTATTGGCCAGCAGGTCCTCGGCCGGCCCCTGGATGATGACCTTGCCGGTTTCCAGAACATAGCCGCGGTCGGCGATGGCGAGAGCGGCCTTGGCGTTCTGTTCGACCAGAAGGACCGTATTGCCCTCCGCCCGCAGCCGGACGATGACCTGAAAGATATCGCGAACGATGAGAGGCGCAAGCCCGGTGGAGGGTTCATCCATCATCACCAGGGAGGGTTTGGACATCAAGGCCCGGCCCATGGCCAGCATCTGCTGTTCGCCGCCGGAAAGCGTCCCGGCCAATTGTGACTTGCGTTCTTTGAGGATCGGGAACAACTCGTACTGGTGGTCAAGCAGACGGTTCAGGTCTTTTTTATTCTGCCGGGACAGGGCGTGGCCGCCGAGGATGAGATTGTCGGCGACGGTCATCGAGGCGAACACCTGCCTGCCCTCCGGCACCATGACACAGCCCCGGCCGGGGATCTTGGCGGCGGCAAGACGGGAGATGTCCGCACCTAAAAAACCGATTTCCCCGGAGGTGGCCCGGATCAGGCCGGCGATGGTGGCCAGCAGGGTGGTCTTGCCCGCCCCGTTGGCGCCGATTATGGCCACGATCTCGCCGCCACTTACGTGCATCGAGATATTCTTCAGCACCCGCAGCTTGCCGTAACCCGCCTCAAGATTTCGTATCTTTAGCATTTGCGCTACTCGCCAAGGTAGACCTTAATCACTTCCGGATCGCGTTGGATCACCGTCGGGATATCCTCGGCAATCTTTCGGCCGAAACTGAGAACCACAATTTCATCGGAGATATCCATAACGAGCGACATATCGTGCTCAACCAGAAGAACGGTGACACCCAAATCCCTGATGCGGACGATGAGTCTGGCGATCTCCGCCGTTTCGTAGATATTTAAGCCCGCCGCCGGTTCGTCGAGGAGGAGGAGCGTGGGCTCCAGGGCCAGGGCTCTAGCCATTTCCACGGCCCGCTGCTGGCCGAAGGCCAGGTTGGTGGCGAGCGTCTCGGCGCAATCGGCGATGCCGAGGAAATCAAGCAGTTCGAGAGATTTCTTGTGGATCGCCCTTTCTTCGGCGCGGCAGCCGGAGGTGCGCAGCATCGAGGCGAGAAATCCGGCTTTTGACTGCACATGCCTGCCGACCATGACGTTTTCGAGAGCGGTCATGCCAGCGAACATCTTGATATTCTGAAAGGTTCTGGCGATTCCCTGGGCGGCGACGCGAAACGGCGGCAGCCCCTGAATCGCCTTGCCCTGATAAGTGATTTCGCCTGCGGTGGGGGTCAGCATCCCGGCAATGAGGTTAAAGAGGGTGGTCTTACCGGCACCGTTCGGCCCGATCACCGCCTTGATTGTCCCTTGCCGGAGGGGAAAACTGACCCCATCGACCGCCTGCAGACCGCCGAATCTCTTGCTGAGCCCTTGCACCTGGAGAATGGTCATCCCTGCCTAAGCCTCCTTCACTGCAGGCTTTTTCCGCCGGAACAGGCCTCTTTGCCGCCACAGTCCACGCACCTGGAGACTGAGGATGCCGTTCGGGGCAAAGAGCATGATGGTGATGAGGATCAGGCCGAAGACCGCATCGTCATAGGTGCCGAAAAAACCGCGGAGCGACAGGAAATTAAGAACCATGCCCATCGCCAGCGCCCCCCAGATATTGGCCATGCCGCCGACGGCAACGATGGCTACGTAGCGCACCGATTTCATGACACTCGCCTCGGAGGGCCCGATGCCGCCGTTGTAATGGGTCAGCAACACCCCGGCGAGAGCGGAAAACACCGCCGACAGCATGAAGGTCTTCAGTTTGAACCTGGCGGTATCGACGCCCATGGCATCAGCCGCCTCCGGTGAACCGTGAATGGCCCGGAGCGCCCGTCCCACCCGGGAATTGATGAGATGCCTGAGCAGCAGCATGGCAAGGAGCAGCACGGTCCAGGCAATATAATAGTTGGAAACCCGGTAAGCCTTGTCGCCGCTGACTAAAAGCCCGGGCAATAGGGCAAAACCGGGGACACCGGAGATGCCGTCGGCCTCGCCGAAATAGGAACTGGCAAGAGCGATCCGGTAGATGATAATGCCAAAGCCCAGGGTGGCCATGGCCAGATAGTGGCCTTTCAGTTTCAGGACCGGAATGCCGAGGATGAAGGCAATGGCAAGGGCCACGAGGATGGCGATTATGCAGGCCACCCAAGGGGTCACTACCAGGAGCGGGTCGCCGTAGAGGTCCTGGCCGGCATGGAGACAGCCGAGAGAGTCAAGCAGACGTACCGGCAGTTGGCCGCTATAGGGGGAGAGATTGCGGGTGGTAAGCGCCGCCGAGAGATAGCCGCCGATGGCAAAGAAGCCGGCATGGCCAAGCGAGATCTGTCCGGCGTAGCCCATCAGCACGCAGAGGCCGACGATCAAAAGCGAATAGTAGGCGGACATGGTCAGCTGGGTCAGGTAGTAGACGCTGCCGGTCCAGGCGGTTAGGAGCTGGATGAGGATGACCGCCGCCACAATCGGCAGGAAGACGAGGTTCTTACCAAAATTCTGAGACATCGCCATCAAAACTCCTTGAGGCCGGCCATGGCGCTCGATCCGAACAGGCCGTGCGGTCTGACAAAGAGGATGACGAGGAGAATGGCGATGGCAATGGCGTCCTGGAAGGCGAGAGGCACAACGGAGACGGAAAAGGCCTCGATTATGCCGAGAAGCAGGCCGCCGGCCACTGCCCCGAGCGAATTGCCGAGGCCGCCGAGGATGGCGACGGTAAATCCCTTGATCGCCAGGCCAGTGCCGTTGTCGTACTGGGTATAGGTGATCGGCGACATCACTGCCCCGGCGAGGGCGCCAATGCCGGCGCTCAGGACAAAGGAGAGGGTCACCATGTTGCGGGTATCGATGCCGCAGAGCACGGCGGCGATCCGATTGGCGGCGCAGGCCCGCATCTCCCGGCCGATGGAGGTGGCCTGGAAAAAGATGTTGAGGGCTACGACCATGAGGCTGCAGGTGCCGACTACCCACAGCACCTGCGGCGAGACCCTGGCGCCGAAGATGGCGATGGTACTGATTTCGTTGCCGAAAAAATAGGGCAGGGAACGAACGTTCGCCCCCCAGACATGCAGGGCCGCCTCGCGGATGAGGATGGAGATGCCGATGGTGATGATGATCATCCGCAGGATTCCCGGATTTACCAGCCAGCGGATGAAGAGCATCTCGATTGCGGCACCGATGCCCATGGTGACGACGACCGCGAGGAGGATTGCCAGCGGCAGGGGCAGATACTGGAGAAAGGTGATCGACAGCATGCCGCCGAGCATTACGAATTCTCCCTGGGCGAAGTTGATGATGCCGGTGGTGTTGTAAATGATGTTGAAGCCGATGGCGACGATAGCGTAGATGCTGCCGTAGGTGATCCCGGCCATCAGATACTGGATGAAAAGTTCGCTTGTCATAGGCGGGGAAACGTCCGGGGGAGCGCCTGGCCTTCTCTGAAAACGACCGGAGCTTTATTTCGCCCCGGTCGCCATGGTCACTTACTTGCCGGTGTAGGGGACAAACTTGCCGTTCTTGACGGTCATCATCTCAAAGGCGTCCAGGGTCAGTCCGTTATGGTCGGTGGCGGAGAAATTATACATGCCGCCGGTTCCGGGCAGATTCTTCAGGCCTTCAATGGCCTCGCGGATTTTTTCCTTGTCGTTGCCGCCGACGGCAACCGCCTTTTCAAAGATCATGAAGGCATCATAGGCATGGCCGCCGAAGGTCGAGGCGGTCTCCTGATATTTTCCCTCGTAGTCCTTGACGTATTGTACCAGAAGGGTCTTCTGGGGATGGCCCTCCGGCAGAAGGTCGGCCATCAGCAAACGCCCGGCGGGGAAGATGACACCCTCGGCAGCCGCACCCGCCGCCTCGACATACTTGATATTGCCGAAACCATGGCTCTGGAAGATCGGCACCTGCCAGCCGGCCTGGCGGATATTTTTCACAACGATGGACTGGGCCGGCACGATGGACCAGTTGATAAGGCCCTGCACTGCCTCATTGGCCTTGATCTTGGCAACAACCGCGGAAAGATCGGTAGCCTTGGCGTCGTAGACCTCGGACTCGACAATCTCGATCTTGTAGTCGGGGGCGATCTTCTGCAACTGTTCCTTGCCGGCCTTGCCGAAGCCGGAATTATCGACCAGTACGGCGATCTTCGCTATCCCCAGTTTGTTCATCTCCTTGAAGATTTTGATCGCTGCAAAAGAATCGTTCTGCGGGGTCTTGAACACCCAGGAGGCGAGTGGATTGACGATGACCTCAGCGGCGGCGCAAGAGATCAGCGGCGTCTTGGCGTCCTCGAAGATTTTTTTAACAGCCATGGTTTCGCCGGAGCTGGATGGTCCAAGGACCGCCAGAACATTTTCCTCTTCCAGCAATTGCTTGGCAAGGGAGATGGCTTTTTCCGGATTGCCGGCGGTGTCTTTCAGCACCAGTTCGATCTTCTTACCGTTAATTCCACCCTTGGCGTTGGCCTGTTCAACCATCATTTCCAGGGTGCGGGCCTCGGGACCACCGAGAAACGAAGAAGGGCCGGTAACGGCCAATAAGGCGCCGACCTTGATATTTTCGGCCCATACCGATGGCGCCGACAGCAGACAGGTGGCTGCAAACGCACAGAGAGTCTTGCCCAATATCCTTTTCATGCACTTTCCTCCTTTCAATTTATGTCGCTTAACCAGGGATGCCCGGACCTCTAAAATCATTGAGCAACCTACTCGAAAAGGAAACAAACAGGCAAGGTTTTTCCATCGAAAAAGAAAGCCGGGGTTGGCAAAACCTTTAACGCTCTTCGGTCGAATGCGTCATACAGTCGACATGCGATGCAACCGGCCAATTAAAGCGAGGAAGCCAAGAACAGATACACCGTCAGGGCAACGCCCAGGGCACCGACAATGAGATTGGTCAAAGCGCTGAAATAGACGGGATAACCATCGGGTATTTCAGCTGGTTGAAGCGACTTCAGTACCTTTTGATATTGTATGGTGGTGGCGGTCGAAGACAGTGCTCCCAAGATGATGAAGGAAAGACCAATCCAAAAGGAGATACCTCGCTGCTGCAACGTTTCGCTGTGCTGCGGAAACAATATGTGGACGAACATACCGAATCGTTCAACCACAAACCCAAAGGCCATCAGGGCCAGCGAGGTCCGTGTCCAAGCGAGGAGAGTCCGTTCCGCGGCGAAGAATACTCTGGGATCTTTAAGGCTGGACATATCGGTAATTCCTTTTTTGCCGCAAGGGCATAAGTTTCGTTTGAGCAGGCGAGCTGCTCAACTCAGCTTTATCATTCGGTTGCTATTCGAGCCCGAACATCTTGATCTTTCGCCAGAGAGTCGTTCGCGGCACACCGAGAATCTCCGCGGCAATTTTCTTGTTATATTCCGTACTTTCCAATACTCTCAGAATATATCGTCGCTCCATTTCCTGCAAGGAATGCAGACCGTCGCCTTCGAGTGTGTCGAATTCGAGTTTCTGCAGATCCTTGGGTAAATCGTGTGGCCCGATTTCTTCGTCGTCCGTCAGGGCCACGGCCCGCTCGACAATATTTTCCAGTTCGCGAACATTACCGGGATAGCTGTAATTCAGCAAGATCTGCAGAGCCTGCGGCTCAATTCCGTTCACCTTTTTGTGAAATGCCAAACTGTATTTTTCGGTAAAGTGGCGGAGGAGCAAAGGGATATCTTCCCGACGTTCCGCCAAGAGCGGCAAGGCAATGGTTACCACATTGAGCCTAAAAAACAGATCCTCGCGAAAAGCGCCGATCTCCACCTCATGTTTCAGATCTTTATTGGTGGCTGCGATAATCCTGATGTCAAGATTGATGGGTTTTGTGCCGCCGACCCGGAAGATCTGCCGCTCCTGGAGAACATGCAGGAGCTTGACCTGCATGGCCAGAGGCATCTCTCCGATCTCGTCGAGAAAAACCGTGCCGCCGGCGGCCGATTCAAGCAGACCTATTTTTGCGGCCGTCGCTCCGGTAAAGGCGCCGCGTTCATGGCCGAAGAGTTCGCTGTTGATGAGTTCATCGGTAAAACCGCCGCAATTGAAAGCCACAAAGGGATGATCCTTTTTCTGGCTGAGCTGGTGAATGGCGCGCGCCACCAGCGCCTTTCCCGTGCCGCTGCCGCCCTGCACGAGCACATTGCAGTCGACCGGAGCGACCTTGCGGATCAGGGCAAACAATTCCTGGATCGTCGGGCTGTTGCCGATTATGGCGGTCAAGCCCGAATCACTGCGCAGGGCCTCGCGCAGGCGCAGGTTCTCCAGGCGCATGGTAATCTTCTCCTGGGCACCCTTGGCCAACAGGCGGATCTCGGAAAGATTGACCGGCTTGGGAATGTAGTGATAGGCGCCTTTTTGGATCGCTTCGACGGCGGTCTCGACACTCTTGTAACCGGTGATGATGATCACCTCGGTTTCGGTTCGCAGGGATTTGATGCGGGACAGGATGTCGAGCCCATCGAGATCGGGCAGGTGCATATCCAAAAAGACGATATCAAAGGGCTGTTGCATCATACGTTCCAAAAAGGAACGCCCCATGATAAAGGCCTCGACCTCGTAACCTTCCCGCAAGAGGGCCTGACTGAGCCTGCGGCAGACAATCTCCTCGTCATCGACAATAGCCAGTCGTAGCTTCATGATCCAGTCCATCCTATAAAATCGCCTGTCGGGGTTTCCGAGACATGGGGCAGCAAGACGGTAAATCTTGCCCCTCGACCGGCCTCACTGAAGACTTCGAGCCTGCCGCCATGGCGCTTGATAATCGAATAACTTACCGCAAGGCCAAGGCCAGTGCCCTTGCCGACCTCCTTGGTCGAAAAAAACGGCTCGAAGATCTTATGTTGAATGTCGGCGGGAATGCCGGACCCGGTATCCTCGACGGTGAAACTGATATAGCCTTGAACCTGCGACCGAGCGACATGCATGGCAATTTTGCCGCCCTGCGGCGTCGCCTGAATGGCATTCTGCAGCAAATTGGTAAATACCTGCTGCAGATTTCCGAGATTGCCGCGAACGAGCGGAAGGTCGCGGCTGACCGAGGTCTCAAGACGCAAACCGACCATTTTGAACTGATTTTTAACGAGAGCAATGGTGCTGTTCAGGATCTGCTCCGGGGCAATCTTACTGAAGACCGGGTTTTCCGTACGGGAAAAATCCAGCAGATTTTTGACGATATCGGCGGCTCGCTCGGCCTGACTGATTATATCGTCAATCATTTCCGTGCAACCGTCATCCATTCTATTAATATATTCCTCTCTGAAACTTTCGGCGGTAAGAGCAATGTTGTTGATGGGGTTGTTCAGTTCGTGGGCAATTCCGGCGGTAAATGTACCGATTGCGGCAATTTTCCGGGCTTGAACCAGATCTTCCTGGTTGTTTTCCAATTCCTCGGCCATGCGGTTGAAGGCCTCGATCAGCCCGGATATTTCTTCCAGGCGGACACCATCGTAACGGATCGGTCGGAAATCCCCGCGCCCAACCAGGCGGGTCGTCTCCATCACCACATCCAGGGGCTTCAGCAGGCCATGGGAGATAAGCCAGAGAACCAGGGTCATCGGAAACAGGAAGATGGCGAAAAAGGCGAAGGGAAGAATCGAAGTCCTGGCGATGGTCGCATGGATGCGTGTTCGTTTGAGCTCGCGAAAATGATCCGCCGAATCGGTCAGTTTCTTGCCGAGGTTGCGCAGTATTTCGGGAGCTGCCGAATCCCCGTCGGCGATCCGGTCGACCAAGTGGCGGTAATCGAGCAGGGTGGTTTTGAAATCGGCAAAGGGTTGTTTGCCGTCAAGCTGCGGCAGATCCTCCGAGAGATCTCCGACCAGAATATCGATACGGCCCAGATATTCCTTGCTTTCAAGGATGTTCTGCTGGTCACGGTAAATCAGAAAGTTTTTTTCAAATCTCCGTAATTCTAGAATATTGTTCAGCAAATCGTCATACCGTTCACTTAAGACCATCCGCGTCCGAAGCGTTGACAGATTCCAGAAATTCATCGCGGTCAGGGCCGAGATGGAGAGAAAGGTCACAGCGAAGATGACGAAAATCTTGCCCTTGATCGATCTCAGTCGCAACCACCTCACACTGATGCGGGAAAATCTCTGCACAAAAAATTCCCAGACGCCACTCATCGAAAAATCCTCCTTATCCGGTCCTATGGTCAAAGATCATTCCAGTTTGAAACAATCGTCCATGAACAATACAGGTATTTGTTTCAAATTGGAATAATAAAAAACGCTGCCGCCGACTCCGGTTGCTGTATCAACTTTGAATTACACTACTATTTTTTGATAATTCGCTTGGCACCAACCTTGCAAATCAACAACCGATTGAGAAACCAAAGGGATCAGCGCCGCAAGTTTGCAGGAGTTCATGCGGTCGGTCCTAACATTGCAATATTCGTGTCCTTCTTCTGACGGCTGAATGGAAAAAATACTTGTGGCGATAGACGGCAAACACGGAGCCTGGGAAGCCTTGTCCCACGCCTGTTCCCTGGCCAAGCGGATTCATGTTCAACTCAATGTTCTTCTGGTCATTTCATTGACAAGAGGGCATCACTCACAAGTCGAGACAGATACGGAAGATCATATAAAAAAACGGCTCGAACTGCTCATTGAGGCAGCCAAGTCGGAGGGAATTACCATTAATTATTTTATCGCGGAGGGGAACTATGACGACGAGGTGATCAATTTTATCAACCATAACAAGATAACTTTATTGGTGCACGAAACCCCTGAGAGCAACACGCGACCGGCAAGCAATGAACGGGCGGCTTCTTTACGCTCGCTCCGACACCGAATAGCCTGCAAGATGGAAGTCGTTGCCCCGAAGAAATCATGCACCTGAACTTCGAGAGGATTACATGAGCCTTACAATGAACCTGTATCTCCCCATCGCCGGCAACAGTGTTAACTGCGTGGCGATATTCGGACTTGGCGGTGCTGTCGGCCTTTTATCCGGTATTTTCGGAGTGGGCGGTGGCTTCCTAATGACCCCACTTTTGATGATGATGGGCATCCCGCCGACCGTTGCCGCCTCATCCGACTCCAACCAGATCGTCGGCGCCTCCACCTCGGGGACGCTTGCCCATTTCCGCCATGGCAATGTCGATTTCAAAATGGGTTTCCTGCTGCTTCTCGGCGGTATCGCCGGAGGCAGCATCGGCGTGCAGATCATCAAGATCCTGCGCCAACTCGGTAATGCCGATTTCCTGATCAGTATTACCTATGTCCTGATGCTCGGCTTCGTCGGCGGCTACATGTTCCTGGAAAGCCTGCAGGCCATGCGCAAAGCCAAGGCCCCCGACAAAGCCCAGGCCGCACCGCCCAGGCGTGAATCGATCTATGCCAAAATGATTCGCAGCATGCCCTTCCAGATGGATTTTCAACGTTCCGGTATCCGCCTTTCACTCCTTATGCCCCTTGCGCTCGGTGTTCTGGTCGGCATCCTGGCGGCGATCATGGGCGTCGGCGGCGGCTTTATCATGGTGCCGGTCATGGTCTACCTGCTGCGCATGCCGATGCATGTTGTAGTCGGCACCAGTCTCTTTCAGATTCTTTTCACCTGCATCAATGTCACCATTATGCAGGCCACCCAAAATCATACGGTCGATTTCGTCCTGGCCCTGCTCCTCTTGATCGGCTCATCCCTCGGCGCCCAAGTGGGGGTCAAGGTCGGCAAAAAATTGGGCGGTGAGCAGTTGAAAATCCTTCTCGCTTCGCTGGTTCTCATCGTCATGTTCAAGATGCTTTACGATCTGTTGGTTCGGCCGGATATTCTCTTGGCCTATATGGGAGGACACTGAAATGCGGAAGATTCATCACTACTTAATCCGGTTGGCATTGTTTTTGGGGATCCTTGTTCTCCCTTGTTTGTCTCTGGCCGACACGATCGGCAGCCTTTCCACCACCCCGGAACACATTTTGATGGGTGCCCAGTATGATGGACTCAGCCTGAAGGTGAATGGCACCGTTCCAGCGGGCAGCGACGTTATCGTACTTTTCACCGGTGCGGGCAGCGAGCTGCACCTGCGGGAAAAGGGTAAGGTCTTTGGCCTGTTATGGATGAACGTCGGTAAGGTTACGCTGAAAAATGTGCCCAAAGTCTGTCTCGTCGATTCTTCCCGCTCTTTTGAGGAACTTGGCAAGGTTGCCGATCCCTACCGCTTGAATGGCTTACGTGATGCCATTGAGGTTGAAAAGGGAAGTGGCAGCGGCAATATCGATATAGCCCGGGAATTGCTGCTCTTGAAAAAAGACGAAAGGTTGTATAGTGAAACTGCCAAGGGTGTGATCCTCGGCGCCGATGAGGGGGCAAGTCGCACCTTTGCAGCGAACATGCCGATCCCGTCAGCCATCGCCCCCGGCGAGTATCAGGTCGAGGCTGTCGCCATCAAGGATGGAGCGGTGGTTGGTAGATATGTCACCGCAGTTAAGGCCGAGTTGACTGGTTTTCCTCTGTGGCTCAGCAAGCTGGCCTATGAAAAAAGTATGCTCTATGGCGTGCTGGCCACAGTTATCGCCCTTGTCAGCGGCTTGGCAATCGGCCTTGTGTTCCAGAGCAAGGGGGCCCATTAAGTCCGGGTGTCTCGATGTATCGAATGTTGAAAAACCTGCTCGCTTTCCGGCGTCCCGCAAGACGTGTTTTGCCCTTTTCGGTGCTCTTTAAAAAATTTCAGAGCATCCTGGAAAGAAATAATCAGATTTTGGAACTCATTGCCGACATGGGCGACAAACTGGGAGGCGAGTATGTTTTCGACCGTCACTATATTGAGGTAGCGACCGAGAAAATTCAAGACCAGGTCTTCAAGCTCATTTCCGATCTCAGTATCTTGAATCAACATAAAAATACCGAGCTTTTTCTTGCCTGCGAACACATTCTCCAGGAGGTCCAGAAAGAACTGTCCGGCAAGCATATTCTGAATACCGGTAAATTCGTTATACCGCTCAGTGAGCTGGGCCATGAATTGAAAGAACAGGCTGGTTATAAAATGGCCAATCTTGGCGATATTTATAATCGTTTGGCCTTGTCGACACCGGATGGTTTTGTCATAACATCGCGTACTTTTCTGGAATTTATGCAAAGAAACGACTTGTTGCAGAAAGCCGAATTGGCCATGGGGCTTTGGCAAACCCGAGATCTTGCTGCCTTGAAGTTGCTTGCCGACGAGATGCAGAAGGGTATCTCTGCCGCCTCTCTGCCGCGCAGTCTGGCATCGCAGATCTTGGCGGAATTTGACCGCCTGTCCGAACGAATGAAGAAGCGGGATATCACGGTAGCATTGCGCAGCAGCGCCTCGGGTGAAGATGGGGCCAGCAGCTTTGCCGGCCAATACGAATCGGTACTCAATGTCTCCCGCGATCAGCTTCTTGACAGCTACCGCCGGGTAGTGGCCAGTGCCTACTCTTACAAGGCCTGGCAATATCGCCTTGACAGAGGCTATCACGAACATGAAACCACCATGGCAGTTGGTTGTCAGGTTATGGTTGAAGGTCGAGCCAGCGGCGTTCTCCATACCTTCGCCCCGCATCTCGCCGATGGGGTTATGGTCGCCAATGCGGTATGGGGTTTGTGTTCTCCGGTGGTGCGCGGCGAGAAATCAACGGATACCATAATCCTTGATCGCACCCCGCCGTACACGTTACGTTCATTTTCCGTCGTCGACAAAGCTCAGCGTCTTGTACTCGCTCCTGGCGGAGGTACAAAATGGGAAGATACCCCGGCAAAATTACACGCAGCCCCAAGCATTACGCCTGTACAGATGCACAATCTCGCCGAAGCGGCAATGAGCATTGAACGTTATTATAAACGTCCGCTGGAAATAGAATGGACCTATGATTGGCATGACCGTTTACAGATTCTCCAGGCGCGCCGCTTGCGTTACTGGAGTGCCCCCTCCCCCTCGGAAGAGCAAATAGGCGCGGCTACCCGCAACGCCGAAATCATTTTTACCGGCAAAGGCGCTATCGCCCAGTGCGGAGTTGCCGTAGGCGAGATTTTTCTAGTCGAAAACGATGCGGATCTGGAGGCCTTCCCGCATGGCGCGATCATGCTGGCCCGCCATACTTCCCCGCGTTATGCCGGCATCATGCCTAAGGCTCGGGGCATCATCACCGACGTCGGATCTCCGACCGGCCACATGTCGACCCTCGCCCGTGAATACCGGGTACCGACCATAGTCAATACCGAGGTGGCGACCAGCCTGCTCTCCACCGGCGATGAAATTACCCTGGATGCCACCCAGAATACCGTGTATCGTGGGCATATCAGTGTACTTGATCGTTTTGAGTTGATTGAGGAGGAGGTTTTTGAAGATTCCTACGAATATCGATTATTGCGCCGGGTACTGCAGCATATCAGTCCGCTCAATCTTGTTAATCCTCAGAGTGACGACTTCGTTCCGGCCTCCTGTCGCACCTGCCATGATATTACCCGTTACATCCACGAAAAGGCGGTTGAAGAACTCATTCACCTGAGCGAAAAGCAGGAGGCACAGTATCTTTCGGCACCAAAGCGTCTGATAGCCGATATCCCGCTCGGTCTCTTGGTCATTGATGCGGGCGGTGGCACGAAGTGTCAGCCGGATGCCCGCACTCTCACCCCGGATCAGATTGTTTCCCTGCCGCTCCACGAATTGCTCGAAGGTCTGATCGGTCTGGGAATGTGGTGCACCGAGCCTGTTGCCGTTGATTTGGGGAGTTTCATGGCAAGCCTGACCCGCACCTTTTCCTCCTCCATGGCCAGCCCCAAGGAGGTCGGTCGGAATCTGGCCGTGGTGCTGCCCGATTACCTGAATATCAACATGCGCCTCGGCTATCACTTTACGATAGTTGATGCCTATATTGCCAAAGAGATGAACGACAACTACATCTATTTTCGCTTTCTCGGCGGGGTGACCGAGTTGATCCGCCGCTCCAGACGAGCAACTTTTATTGCCAAGGTCTTGGCGCATTTCGATTTTCGAGTGGAAATACATGGAGATCTTGTGGTAGGCAGACTGAAGAAACTTTCTTTGCCCCGTATGTCCGAACGGATGCGCATGCTCGGTGGGTTGATCGGCTACACCCGCCAACTCGACGCCCGGATGCACTCGGATAAAGATGTGGCCAGCCATACAGAGATATTTATCAACGCTATGAAAAGCGTAATTGGAGGATAACATGACCACGGCAACACTCTCGATGGAGCCTCGGCTCCGCATCCTCATTCTCGACGATGAACCGATTGTCTGCAAACGACTCAAACCGACATTTCAAAAGATGGGTTATGAGGTCGAGACCTTTACCGACAGCGCTTCCGCTTTGGCCCGCCTGGGGGAAACGCACTTCAATATCGTCATCACCGACCTGAAGATGGAGGGAGCCGACGGCATGCAGGTGTTGATGGGTGCCAAGGAATCTTCGGCCGATACCCACGTCATTGTCATTACCGGTTTTGCAACGCTTGATACCGCCAAGGAATCTTACCGAAAAGGGGCTTTTGATTTTGTTGCCAAGCCCTTCAAGCTTGGCGATATTGTCGATTGCGTCAAACGGATTGAGGAAAAACAGCGGGGCATCGGTCAGAACTCCTGATGCACACTCACCAATGCAGTAGATAACCCCGCGGAGCGAGCATGTGGTGGCAACGACTCATCGGCCGGAAAGCAACCAACCGGAGAGATACCGCCGAAATCAATATTTGGCGCCTGCAGTCCCTTTTCAACAACTTCCGGCGAATCCTGTTTTTAAACAATGCCGTTCTGGAAGATATGGCCCGGATGGAGCAGGCTCTTGGCGGGGAATATATTTTCGACAGGGCCTTCCTGGAAACCTCGGTGCGCACCCTCTCCTCGCGGGTGCATCATGTTACCTACAACCTCAATGCCCTGACCGGCAACGGTAATATCTCTCTCTACGACCGGTACCAGGACATCCGAACCATCCTTGACGATATCCTGGCCGGCAATGTCCGGGCCCTTGCCGGAGCCCCGGTTCTGCCTCTGTCTGCCGTCGGCTGGGAGCTGGAGCCCCTGGTCGGCATCAACCTGGTCTGTCTCGCCGAACTCAGGCATCATCCGGGCAGCCGGGTGGTCGAAGGCTTCATCGTCACCGCCGAGGGAGTACGGGCCCTGATCGCACCTGCCCGTTTGCCCATAGAGACCGAGCCGGACGATATCTCCACCGTAGGTGAGGTGCTGGCAGGTATTGCCGAACAATTCACGGTACTGCTCGGCAACCGAAAGTCCATGCGTTTTTCGGTAGTGGCCACGAGGCTCGAAGGCGAAGAAGAAATGGTCAAGGAACTCGGTCGGTTCGTTCTTGTGCCCAATGAAAGCGGCACGGAAGTGGAGATTGTCCCGGAGACTTCGATCTTCGGAGAATTAAAAAAAACCGGATCGCAGCCCTGGCGAAAGGCCATCGCCACTCCACCCGCAGAGGATTCTTCTTCGGTATCTGCCTGCGTGCTTTGCCTGGAAGAGATTATCCGCACCCTCTGTGCCAGGTTAAAGGAGGCCGAAGGAGGCGTGATCGGCCAGCTGGCATTTTTTGTCAGACGTGCGCCGCCGGCAATTATCTCCGGTATTGTGCGAACTCGCACCATGACTCCCGGTTCCCCGGAAGGTCTGAGCGTCACCGCCAAACTGCACGATGCCGGGGATGTCGGCGATACCTTCCTGTTGCATCGGACCTATCCCTTCGACCTTATGCAATCGGCCATCACCCCCCATCCTGCAGGATACCGTTTCCCCGACGGCCATTTGGCAACACATGAAGAATCGACCAGTGGTTTCATGCGAGGCTCGGCCGTGGTCGACGGCAAGATACTTAAAAGACTTGCGGAGACGGCAATGACCCTGGAGCGGATGATGGGCTCTCCGGTGGCCGTTCGCTGGGAGTATCGCAAAGACGACGACTGTTGCATCACCGGACTCTCCCCCATGCCGGTGGTCCTCGAAGAGATTTCCGCCGAGGATCTGGCGCGGGAGCAGGAAGGTGCCGAGATTCTCTGCCGAACCGGCCATATTGTGCAATCGGGTATTGCCGCCGGCAGAGTCGTCCATGTGACCGACGAGATGCGGCCCGCCGATTTTCCCGCCGGCGCGGTGGCGGTGGCACGCGCCGCCTCGCCGCAATTGACCCCGGTTCTGCAGCGGGCGGCCGCCATTATTACCGAATACGGCACGACAACCGGCCATCTGGCGACCGTCGCGAGAGAACTGCGGCTTCCGGCAATTTTCGGCGTAGCGGGAGCGATGACCCTGCTGTTGCCCGGCACCGAGGTTACGGTTGATGCCAGTTCAACGACGGTCTACCATGGCATTCTTGAAACGCTGCTGCGGCACGGCGCCAGGGAAATGGATCTTACTCCCGCCGACCCGGAATACCGAACCCTGCGGCGTCTTCTGCGCTTTATCATGCCGCTCAATTTGATCGATCCCGAAGCGCCGAATTTTTCGCCCGGCGGTTGTCGGACCTTTCATGATATCATCCACTTCTGCCATGAAAAAGCGGTTGACGAACTGGCCCATTTTCAGGAGCGGCGACCGGGTCTCGGTACCATCCGCAGCAGGCGTATGAACCTTGGCGTGCCGATGGATATCCGGGTCCTCGATATCGGCGGCGGGATGGCGAAGGGTGGTGCTGCCGCGCCGGAGCCCGGCGAGGTGCGATCCACACCCCTTGCGGTCTTTCTTGAAGGTCTCCTCGACCCAAAGGCCTGGGCCACGGAAATGCCGGCTCTGGGTTTCCGGGATATCATTTCCAGCGTACCCCGCAGCATGGGCATGCTCTCCGGCCCCTTGGACAGTCTCGGAGAAAATCTCGCCATCGTCAGTCATGATTATATGAACCTCAGCCTGCGGCTCGGCTACCATTTCAGCGTTATCGATGCCCATCTCGGGGTGGACGACAGTCGCGACTATGTCTATTTCCGTTTTGCCGGCGGGCTGGCCGACCCTGAGCGACGCGCCCGTCGCGCGGGATTCATCCGCGATGTGCTGGCGGCCATGGAATTCAAGGTGTCGGTGAAAGGCGATCTGGTCATCGGCAGGTTGAAGTTTGTCGATACCACGGCACTTCGTTCGGCTTTACTCATTCTCGGGGCATTGACTGCCTTCTCTCGGCAGCGGGATACCGGGCTCTATAGCGATGCCGACACCAAAATTCTCTATACGATTTTTGCCGATACCTTTTTGGCGGATTATCATCGAACGGTTTTTCCGATTAACCAGGAGCACTCTCCGGACCTTGACGCTTTGGAAGATCCTGGAGTCGCCGATTCCGCCTCTCCTTTTCCCATTATCGGTGCCGGACAATGAAGATACTCAACCATCTGCTCCATTTATTCCGTACTCGCCGGCAGCTTCGCGAAAAAGAGGCCTTGGAAGGCTTGAAGGCGCGGTATCATGCCTTTCGTATCTTCCTTGAAAATAACGGTCGGGCCCTGGAACTCATGGTGAGCATCGACGGCATGCTGAATCGCGGCGAAGAAACCGATATTCGCGCCGCAACCGAAGAACTGTTAAGCGTTACCGCCGAGCTGGTTGATGGTTTGAACCTGCTCTCCGGCGATGCCCACGCCGGGCTGTATGCCCTGCACGGGCAAATGGCGGCGGATGTCGTGGAACATCTTGGTATCCTCGCCGACAACCCCGACCGGCAGGATTACTGCACGACCTTAGATGACCTGGGGCCGGGTGCCCATCTCATGGCCGGAACCAAGGCCGCCAATCTTGCCCGCCTGCGGCGAATGGCTCTGCCGGTGCCGAATGGTTTCGTCTGTACTACCAAGGCCTGCAAGCACTTTGTCGGCGAGGGGCAGTTGGCCGTCGATATTCGCCGCAATCTCCGGGAATACGAATACGGGCGCCAGGATATCAACCAGACGGCGGCGAATATCGAGAAGTTGATTCTTAACACGCCCTTGTCGCCGGAGATCGCCCAGGCCCTGGAGAAGGCCTACCGCCACCTTGAAACCTGTGAAGAACGAGGTGACGGAACACGTCAACCCCTGGCCATTTCGGTGCGCAGCAGCGGCGTGTCGGAGGATGGTGCCGATTATTCCTTTGCCGGCCAGTTCACTTCCATCCTCAACGTTATCGGCACCCAGGCCCTTTTCGATGCCTATCGGGCGGTGGTGGCCAGCGGCTTCAGCCCCCGCGCCATCTCCTACCGGCTGGGCGCCGGGCTTAACCCCGTTGATTTCGACTTTGCGGTTTTATGTCAGGTTATGGCCAAGGCCGATTGCGCCGGGGTGCTGTTTACCCGTGATCCCTCGCAGCCGGAAAACGGCCGCATGCTGATCAGCGCCGTACCCGGCTTGGGAACGATGGCGGTGGAGGGCTCGGCGGCGGTTGATCTCTATCGACCCCGGCGTGCCGAGCAGGTCGGGGAGCCGGCCTCGGCCTGTCCGCTCGGCCCCTGCCGGTGTCTTGGGCAAATCAGCCCCGCCAGGGCTGCGGAACTGCTGGATGGTGCCGAGATCTCCCGAAAAAACCTGCGAGAAGTGCCGTCCCCCGAAGGCGGTTTGAAACAGGAAGCAATTGCCGAAGAGGAGGCAAACCTCCCCTTGTTGTCCGTGGAAATCCTCGAACAATTGATGTGTTTCGGCGAGATGATCGAGAACCTCGAAGGCCTCGGCCAGGACGTGGAATGGGCCTATGCCGGGGACCGGGGTGTGGCTATTCTCCAGGCGCGGCCTTTGCGTTTAACCGCCGCCAAGGGCCGCCGGCTGCGATTGCCGACGGCTACGCCACTGCTTTCCGGAACCTGTGCCGCGGCGGGAAGGGCCGTCGGTCGGGTGCATATGGTGCATTCTATCGCCGATTTGATCAAATTTTCCGATCCCCGGACGGGAGAAATAAGGCCGGCACCCTGCATTCTGGTGCTGCCGCAAAGCATCGTCGATGCCGCACCTCTCCTTCAATTCTGTGCCGGCGTGGTCATTGAGGTCGGTAATCCCACCGATCATCTGTCTTGTATCGCCCGGGAATACGGGGTGCCGATGCTTACCGGCGCTCGGGCCGCCTTATCGTGCTTGCATGACGGCCAATGGGTCATCGTCGATGCCGACCAGGGAATAGTCGTCGATGCCCCGGAATCCATCCAGACCGCCGTTGCCCAGGCGCACTCGGAACAGATAAAGAAGATGGAGCAGGTACAGGCGGGAAATTCGCAACCCATCTCTCCACGCCATACCGTTATCCCGCCTGAGCGGCAGGCCCTGCGGCAGATGATCGTGCCGCTGAACCTGACCGATGCCTACGGTCCGACCTTTTCCCGGATGGAGTGTCGGTCGATCCACGATGTCGTCCGCTATACCCATGAAATGGCGGTGCTCGCCATGTTCAACGCCGGGGATAGTATCATGGAGGACGCCGGCGGCCTGCTGCGGCCGCTTGATATCGGTGTGCCCTTCTCGTTTCTGGTTATTGACGTCGGCGGCGGCACGCGCCGGGTCGAAAAAACCTCACTGCGTAAGAAACTGGCCCTGCAAAATCCCCTTTCCAGGGAGGATGTCCTGTCCATTCCTCTGGCGGCCCTCTGTGACGGCCTGACCACGCCGGGGCTGAACTGGCATTCCGGCCCGGACATCGATGCCCTGCCGGGTATCTTCTCCCGCTCGCTGCTCGATACCCGTTCGGTTCGACCGGCCGGGTCGTTCAACTACGCCCTGGCGGCCCGTGATTACCTCAACCTTAATGCCCGGGTGGAATTCCATTTTGCCATGCTTGATTCGGTATGCGGTCGGGACACCCATGCCAACTATATCCGTTTCCGTTTTAAGGGTGGCGGAGCCGGTTCGGAACGTGGTCATCGCCGGGCGATATTTCTCAAGCAGGTTCTGGAAGGCAATGGATTTTACACAACGGTGGCAGGCGATCTGGTCACAGCTTCGCTGACCGGCGCAGGCAAAGAGCTTATCTCCGAGCGATTGGTGATGCTCGGCCGCTTGCTCGGCTTCAGCAGGTTTCTCGACGGCATAATGGCAAGCGACGAAATTCCGTTACAGATGGCCGAGGCCTTTCTTTCCGGGCGCTATGACAGGGGTTTCCCGGAACCAGCGACAAAACAGTAACCTCAATCCAGGTGCCGGTTGTCAGGCATGATAAAAATGCAGGGACGGCAATTCCACTGCCGTGAGCACTCCCCCGTAGACTGCCCCGGTGTCGATGCCGATACGGTTGGTCATAACCAGTGGGGCCTCAAAGGGCAGGTGCCCGAAGACGACGGTATAGCCGGTGTCGGCGATGTTTTCCTGGGCAAATCGCCTGCTGGCGAGAAGACCTGCAGCGGCGGCTCGCTGTGCTACCATGGCGTCGGGACGAGCTTTTGCAAGGGCGATTTCTTCCTCGTCGATATCTGCGTGGGTGAAGAGATAGTTGTCGACGATAGAGGAAAATTTCAAGGCATGGAGAAAATCACGATGTTCCGGCGGCATGCCGGCAAGGTCGCGGAGCCCGCGTATTGAGGTGCCATAACTGGCCAAGGTGGCTTCAACCCCCATGCTGCGCAGGGCCGGAAGCACCTCCACATCGCCGGTCGCCGCATATTCGAGCAGCGCCTGTTCATGATTTCCCATGAGAAAAACCACATGACTGTAGCTTGCCTTGAGATGCAGGAGGGTATCCACTACTTTTCTGGAATCCGGTCCCCGGTTGATATAATCTCCCAGGAAGACAAGGGTGTCTCTGTCCTTATCGATAGGAATGCGGCCAAGAAGGGCGACGAGTTTGCTATGACAACCATGGATATCGCCTATGGCAAAGATTTTTTTATCTGTTAAAGCCATATGTTCTCCTCTTTACAGAAGGGTTGTGTTGTTCGAAGAATAGGGTTGTAATTTGTTGTTTTCAATTAATTTTCTGTGCCTTAGCATAAAGTCGTTCTGATATTCACCTTCGGTTAGGAGGATAGCCCCTCAGGTAGTTCGAGATTTGTCTTTTTTTCCACGCTGTAGGCGAAGATCGGGATATAGACTAAAGTTAATATTGTGCCGATCAGCAGCCCGCCGATGGCAACGTCGGCAAGAGGAGACAGTCGTTCGAGCCCCACCGCCCATTCGAAGGCAATGGGGATCATTCCGGCGATGGTACCGAAAGCTGTCATGAAAACCGGTCGGAAACGGACCCTGACACTTTCCAGAGCGGCCTCAAAAGGGTCATTTCCGGCCGTGCGGTAGTGCTGGTAAAAATCGATGAGCAGAACCGAGTTTTTGATGATAATACCGAAGAGCAACATGATACCGATCAAACTCGGCATACAACTCGGTTTATTGAATACCAACATTCCCCAGGAGGCGCCGATCATCGAAAGAGGGAGCACCAGGATCATCACCAGGGCAAGCCGTACCGATTGATAGATGGCGATCAGTGCCACCAAGAGCAGAACAACACCGATGCCGATGGCCTTTATCATCCGGCGGAAGCTGTCCCCCATCTGTTTGATATCTCCTTCCTGGCGGACTTCAACACCACGCAAATCTGCCTTCTGCAGGGCTTTTTCCGTATCTTCGGTTACGATGGAAATCGCTCGCTGAGTACGATAACCGGAGACATCAAGGGAATAAAGCAGCTGGTTTCGTTCAATTTTGTTGGCGGTCAGGTCATACTGGATGGTCCCCAGAGTCTCCAGCGGCACTGGTCCCTTGGGTGTCTGGATGGGAATCAGGCGCAATCCCTGGAGATGGGTATCGAATGGCCGATTGAAAGACAGGCGAACCGGCTGGGTCTGCATCGAAACCAGATCGCCATTCAGGGACACCGGGATACCGGCCAGTGGAAGCTGGGCGGCTATCTGTACCGGCGTCAGGCCATAGACCAGGGCTCGGTTGGTGTCGATCTTCAACTGTGCTTCGGTGAAATCCCGGTCCCAACTGGTGTTGATCGAAGTGAGCCCCTTAACCTCTGCCATAGCCGCTGCGGCCAGATGGCCGGCCTGGGGCAAAAGATGATAGTCTTCGGCCAGAAGACGCACATTCACCGGGGCCTTGATGCTCGACATCGGTGTTGCGCCAAAATCATAGACATCCACGGCCTTGACACTTACCAGCGCGCTTAACCGGCTGCGAATCTCATCTTCTATCTGCCAGATAGTCTCTTTTCGTTCAAAACGATTGAGACAGTTAATGGTCATCACCGCTTCGGTCGGCAAAGACCCGGCACCGAGGGAAAGCACCCCCGGTTCGCTGCCGAAACTGACCGAACTCATGACCACATCCGGTCGCTGGTGCAGCCACGCTAAGAATGGGGCGATCCGTTGTTCGGCGGTCTCGACGGTTTCATTGGCGCTGAACCGTACATGGGCCTTGATAATGCCGGTATCCATCGGCGGCATCAGATCACGGCCAATAACCGGCATGATATTGCGGATACTGAGGGCCACTAGCACCACGACCCCAAGCGTCAGCAGGATTCGCCGCAACCGCGAATGACCTCCTGTGGAAAACTTGAGAATAGAGAGATAAGGGGTGATCAAACGACCGAAACTCTTCTGATAGAGTGTCTCCAGCCCAATCTCGAAACGGGTTTTGGAACTCCCCTTGCGATACAGGAAAAAGCAGATACTCGGAATAAAGGTGATCGAAAGAAAGTAGGAGACCAGCAGGGCAATGATCAAAGTGGAGATTAACGGGCGATAAATCTGCTGGGGAAAATCACCGATAAAAAGAAAGGGAAACATGATGGCAATGGTCGCCACCGTCCCGGCAAATACCGGGTTGATGACCTCTTTGGTGCCCTGAACAATGGCAACCTGGAGATCCTCTTTCAGCTCCGAGAGGTGTCGCTCAATATTCTCCAGCACCACCACTGCATCATCGACCAGCATCCCCAGGGCCAGGATAATCGCCGTGTAAATGGTCATATTCAGTTCGCCGCCGCTGATCCAGATAATGGCGATGGTCGCAAAGAAAACCATGGGGATTGAAAGCAAAGCGGCAGCGACTGCCCGTAGATTGCCGAGAAAGAGCAGAATAACCAGCAAGGTGAAAATAACCGCATCACGCAAGGCCTCTAGCATGTTGGTATTGGCGGTCTCGATCAGGGTGCGTTGGGTGTCGGCAATCTGGAACTTGATCTTCGGGTAACGGAGTTCGAGTTTGGCTATCTCGGCTCGACCGGCCTTACTGGTGGAGAGAACAGACCCCCCCGGCGCGCGCTGGATGACAACGGCAATTGCCGCCTGGCCATTGCCGAGGTAGCCGGAAAAGCGCCGCTGATGCTCCCACTTGACCTCGGCGATATCGCCAAGAGTGACATTTACCGCCACCGGCAAGCGTTTGAGTTCCTCCATCCGGTCCCGTTCGCCATACCAGGTAACCGTGTAATACGTGTCGCTGCCCTTGCTGAAGCCGATCGGCAGGTCGCGATTGAGATCGCGAATGGTTGCGGCAATCTTGTCCAGATCTATGCCGTGGGATCTGGCGGCAAACGGGTCAATATCGATGGTAACGGCACTTTGATAACCTCCAAAGATCTCGACATTTCCTATATCTCCGCTGCGCAGCAGGGCCGGTTTTATGTCGCTCTCTGCGAGCTTATCGATATCATCCAGACTGAGATCTCCATCAACCGGCGACAAGGCAAAGACATCCACCGGCAGGGTGAACGACCCGGCGGTGTAGATTGACGGATTGACGCCAGCCGGCAACCTTCCCCTGACCTTACCCACCGCGTTGTTCACATCGACCGCCGCCGCATCGAGCCCTTTTTTATATTCAAATTCGGCGGTGACAATCGATATTCCGGCAATGTTGGTCGAACTCACCTGGCGGATCAGCGACAGGCTTGAGAGTTCCTGCTCGACCGGTTTGGAAACCGTGGCGGTGACCACATCGGGGGTCGCGCCCGGTACCTGAGTTATGACGATAACCGTCGGCCGATCGCTGTCGGGAAAGAGATTTTTCGGCATGACAATCAGCCCGTAGATGCCGAGAATAAAAAAACCGGCAATCAAACCGTACAGGAGATAGGGACGCTTATGGAAATATTCAAACATTCGCTTTCTCCCCGAATCAGGACTCTGTGTTCGTAGAGCGAATCAACACCGGTACCCCGGACGAGGCCCGCAGCAGGATGTCGGGTTTCGCGAGGAGCAGGGTGCGTCCCGCCAGATCTTCCGTAATTGTTACTCCTTCGATTCCCCGTTGTTTGATGGTTACCGGCAGCTTTTCCACCTTGCCGTTCGCATAGACCAGAACCGAGGTTTTTCCTTGAGCAGAGAGGAGGACATCGTCAGGCAACAGGGTATCTTGCCCGGTAAAGACAATCGCCGAGATGTTCTGAAATTCTCCCTCCACCGCCGCAGTCCCGGTCGGTAAGGCAGATCGGTACTCGCGCAACCCACTTGGCCCTGCCTGGTTTTTGGCGGTAAGTGGCAACAATTGATCAGCCAGACGGATATATTCGGCCGTGATAGCTGCAGGGAGTTTTACATCGAGATACAGCCCGTTTGCCGCGGTAATCTTCACGAGAGGTTTGCCCGGCGCGGCCATATCGCCGACCGCTGCCAGACGGGCACTGAGTGTTCCGTCAATCGGCGAGATAATTGACATATAACCCAGCTGATTGTCGATTTCCTTTTCATTCTGGGTCAGTTCTTCACGGCCCGATTGAAGCATGGAGATACCGCTCTTGACCGCTTCTATCTGCGCCTTAATCTGGGCGATTTCCGTCTCTTCCTTGGAATACTGTTCAACGGACGCACCTTTTACATCGAGTAGTTCTTTGGTCCGGGTATGGCTGTTCAAGCCATTTTCCAGGGCGGTTTGCAAGGCTTTCAGGCTCTCCCGTTTGCCGACGATATCGAAATCCAGGCTGGAGCGTTTGAGGCGCAGGCCTTGCTTTTTCGCTTGCAGTTCCTGGTCATCAATATTGGCCAGTAGTTCACCTTTGCGTATGGCATCACCCTCTTTTTTGAAAAGCCCATTGATCCGCCCGCTGACCTTGGTCGAAAGAGTTGTGGAAACATCGGAAGAAACAATGCCCATGGCGGGAAGGCTCAGGGTCACGGCTTGACGGCTGGGCACCACTGCATCGACGACAACCGGCAGGATTGCAGCGGTTGGGGCCTGAGCCAGGTCATGTTTTCTTTTTTGCAGAAGAACAATTGCGGCAGCGACGACAATCAGAATGACCAATATTCGGACTCCGTTTTTTATCATTGCACAACTCCTGTTAAGTCATCGCCAAAGAGGACAGCCTGGCGACAGATAACCTGCCAGCGGTCGCGGTTCGTTTGATGGAGAGCGGCCTCGGTGTCGAGGACCTCTGTTTCATTCTTGAGGTATTCTTCGGTGGTGATACGCCCGTTGCGGAAAGCCACCTTGGCAATTTCGAGAACTTTCTTGCTGTTATCGAAAGATTTAAATGCCAACTCCTGCGATCGTTCGAGGAGCGGCAATTGCCCGGCAAGGGTTTCGGCCTCCGCCGCTACGTCAATTTGCACCTGGGCCAGACGCCTTTTTTCCCGATGTAGTTGATTTTGCGCCAGGTCAATCGATGTGCCGAGACTCTGGTCAAAGAGGGGGACCGAAATGTTGATGCCAAAGTAATTGTAACTGCGGTTGATCGATTCATCGGTATTGTAGGCAGTCCCATAATTTTCCGTGACCGTACCTACCAGCTTCACTGTCGGATAATGTTGGTCCCAAGTGCGCTGCAGTTCTTTTTCAGCAACGGCGACATTGCCCTGTTGTTGTTTTTCGCGGAGAAATTCACCAGCCATCACGGGCCGGTGTTGGGTCAGCATGACAAAATGATCGACCTCCAGCCCGGTCAATACTTTAAGCTGACTGATAAGGGAAAGACCCTGGATCTGCAGATCGTTCTGTTGTTTTTGCAGGATATTGATGCTGATCTCCACCTTGAGGAGTTCGGATTCCGGGGTGCGTCCATTATTCACCGCCATTTGCAGATCGTCGCGGGTCTTTTGTAACGATTCGAGACGGGCTGCAAGAGCTGCGTTGAGGTGGGTGACATAGGCCAAAGAGGCGTCGAGTGAAACCACCTCTGCTTGGCGTGTCACCACATTCTGTTTGTAGCCAAGCTTGCTTACCTGTTGCAATTCTTTAACTTTATCCGCCAGGGTGTAGAGCCCTTTGACAAAGAGAGGCATCTCCATCTTCAAGCCATAACGCTCAATCTGCTCGGAAAAGGGCAGCGAATCGCCGGCGGCAACACTTACCTCGGTCGGTGGCATAGGCCGCAAGTTGGTCGGCGAATTGTATCTTTCGTAATTTCCGAAGGCGGAAATTTTTGGATAGAGTTCTGCCCGAGCCTGCTCCAGTTGTATTGATGTCGCCTGTGTCTCCAACTGGCTTGATTGCAAACCCGGCTGTTTCTCTACCGCTTCCAGCAGAGTTGTTATGTTCAATTCAGATGCTGAAATCTGTGTGACACAGATGAGCGAAAACGCTATGCTGCCGAGATATTTCATCAATCAGCTCTCCGCTAAGATATGTGACATTTGAAGTCCATGGCTTGCTCTGCACCATATTTTCTCCTTACCGCAGCTTATGCTAAGCCCCGATAAATGGGATAAGGAGCCGTAACTAAATGGGTTGAAATGATCCATATTCCCTAACGGCTCCTAAATAAACGGTTGAACGATAAAATACACACCGAGCAGTCCAATCAGCATCCCGGCAATACGCCGAAATAACCTGCCTCCCTGCTGCCAGGTGCTGTTGGCAAGCAGACGTTTGACCATGGCGGTTGAACTGCCGGCAACGACAATGGGAAGGCAATGACCGATGGCGAATACTCCAATAAAGATAATGCCGGTAAGCAATTTGTCCTGAACCGAAATGATGGCCAGGATCGGGGCAATGAACCCGAAGGTGCAGGAACCGGATAACGCTCCATAGGCGAGGCCAAGAATGAAAGCGCCGGAGAGCCCCTTTATAGTCAGTTTTGCCATAACTCCGCCACCCGTCAGGGAACATTTGGCCACTCCCAGCATGTCGAGAGCGACCCACAGCAGCAGGAGACCGACGGCGATCGTCCAATACGGCCCGACATCGCCAAGCATACGGCCAAGCAGCGTACAGACCAACCCGATGGCGGCGATGGTGATGAACAAGCCGGTGGTAAAGACAACCGCATACAGGGTCGCTTTGCGTCCTTCAATCAGGTGGTTCTGGCCGCCTACATAGCCGATGATCAGCGGAATTGAAGCCAAATGGCAGGGGCTGAAAAGTACGCTGACCATCCCCCACAAAAAGCAGCCTAAGGCCCCCAATAGGAGGCCCTGGCTCATCCAGGAGTTAATGGTAAGAAAAAATTGATCCATGCGTTATTCAACTCCCAGCTTTTCCAGTTCGGCAACGATGGCTGCTTTTTCCATGAATCCTTCGTGTCTCAGCACTTCTTTGCCTTCGGCAGTGTAAAAAATTTGGGTAGGAATAAGCTGGATGCGGTATTGCTTACCGGCGGTCGGGTTTTCCCAGACATCAATAAAGATGATGGCGGCCCTGTCTTTGTATTCCTTTTCCAGTTCCTCTATAATCGGTGCCATCATCTTGCAGGGTATGCATTTTTTTGCGCCGATATCGACCATGGTCACTTTGCCGGGGACTGGAACCAAGGGTGGTTCCTCCGCCCTTACGGCGGAAGGAAAAAGTGTCAATGTCAGAAAAAGGCAGAAAATGCCCAGAATCGTGCCGATTGTAGATTTGAGAGGTGGTCGCATTCTTTTTCCGTCCTTCATTAAAGATATCTCTGGGCCTTATCCATGACCTCGGCAATATTCGGTTCGGTGATGGCCGTCTCGCCTTTTTCAAAGCCGAGATCGGATAAGCGCAGATGATTAACCTTCTTGAATCCTGCTTCTTCCAAGGATTTTTTGGCACAGTCGAGGGGACAGCCATCGATTGCCAGGATAGAGACCGCGGCCTCGGTTGTCTTGAGGATGCCGCTGACCCTGCCGCCAATCCCGGCCAGGCAAAACATCTTGCCGTGTCCTTCACGGGTCAGGTTTCGCGCCGCACGGTCGGCCAATTCTCCGACATCGGCAGCACCGGAACAGGAAAAAATCAATCTCGGCCCGGTCTTGGCACTGCTTTCACAACTGCAACTACAAGGGGTTTGCATCGGTATCATGGTGTTCTCCTTTAATAGTGAAAAAATATTCTGAAAAATTCCTTACTTCACCATTGTCTGTCACTCGACGAGACAATGGGAATATTCAACCAATCCACTTTTCGATTTCACTTTGCTTTGGGACACGCCCTGTACATTTGACTTTCCCGTCAATGACCACGGCCGGGGTAGAAAAAATACCCAGTTTGGCTATCTCCTGAAAATCCGTTACCTTTATCACGTCGGCCTTCACTCCTTTGGCAGCGACAGCGGCCTCAACTGTTTTTTGCACCTTCTCACAAGAAGCGCATCCTGGCCCACATACCTTGATTTCCATAAATTTCCTCCGCTTGAATATCAGTAATGTACTCACGTCCTAATTGGGTTTGTTATCTGCATTTTTAAAAACGACCGCAAGATATTGACAGCTGTTTTCGTTACCTGATTTCTTGTAATTATAAAATTATATTAAATAGATACCCAATTATAATAATGGATACCGATACGATTCCGGTAAATATCGCGATCAGCTTTGGCTTGATCACCTTGCGCAAAATAATCATCTCAGGTGTCGATATCGCTACAACAGCCATCATAAATGCCAAAGCGGTGCCAAGTGGCATGCCTTTCTCCACCAAGGCCTGGACAATCGGGATAGTGCCAGCAGCATTGGAATAAAGCGGTATGGCAATGAGGACGGCAATAATGACTGCGAAAGGATTGTCCGGCCCCGCATATTTAACGATGAAATCAATTGGTGCATAGCCGTGTATCCAGGCACCGATACCAATACCCACCAGCACATAAGGCCAAACCCGTTTAAGAATATCAATGGTGTAGTCTTTCGCATAACCAATTCGTTCCTGCAAGGTTGGTTCAGATATTTCATTCTCACCCATTTTAATTTGATAGACATATTCCTCTACTTGGTTCTCTAATTTCAGCTTGCCAATTACGATTCCGCTGAAAAAGGCAATCGACACACCTGTACTTACGTAGATAAGAGCTATTTTCCAACCAAAGAGACCCCAGAGCATGACCAAGGCGACTTCATTCACTGTCGGGGCAGAGATCAGAAAAGAAAATGTCACACCGAGCGGTAGACCTGATTCCAAAAAGCCGATGAAGAGCGGCACCGCCGAACAGGAACAAAAGGGAGTAACGATACCAAGTAGGGCAGCTAAAAAATTGCCGACATATTCTCGTTTATTGCTCAGGAGTTTTTTTGCTTTTTCAGGAGGGAAATAACTTCGAATAACGGCCACTACAAAAATGATTGTGACCAAAAGCAAAAAGATCTTCATGGTATCGTAAAAAAAGAAATCTAGTGCTTCGCCGAACGTGGTGTTGGATGATATACCAAACCATTCATAAACGATAAGATCTGCAAACTCTTTCAACATAAAAATACCTCACTTGATAATATCCACTTTGTCCTGTTTATTTCCAATAACCACCAGCGACATGACATCACATGCTATATCCCAGGTCATAATACCGCCCGGATATTCAATTGCTTGTTTGACGCAATAACCAAATGTAAAATCAAAAAATACCTCTTTTTTACTTCAGCAAATCGATATGTGTCTGGGCGTTTGCTTGAAGAACAGCCTCGACACAGGGCATAAAATTCAGGATACAGGGAACCTTCAACTTGTAATATACTTGCTTTCCCCGTTTCTCATCGATCACTACCCCAGCCTGTTTGAGGATGGTCAAGTGTTTTGAGATTGTTGAAAAATCGGCATCAATATTCTCGGCTAATTCACAGACGCATCTCTCACCGCCGGCTAGTTGTTCCGCCATCCAGAGACGGGTTGGATGGCCAAGTGCCTTCAGAATATTTGCTTTGGCCTCGATCAGAGCCTTTTCCTTGTCGTTCATGAACGTCTCCTTGTTTGCATATATGGTAGTTTGACCAAATATAAATGTCAAGTTAAAAATTGAAGCTGTATTCTAAGAACCGGTCTGGAGAGTGTTCACAAACACGCCTCAGGCAGAAAGGAATAGCCATCACCCAACTCAACAACCGACACGCTGTTCAATTCATCCGTAATGATTCGATTTAAGACATGTTTGTTTACGCAGGTAAGAAAGTAAAGTACATTTTTTTACTGCAGACCAAACCCCTCAGAAGCAAAGAGTGAAAATCAAAACGACTAGTTCCGTCGGTTGTCTCAATTCGCCTGACGTTGCTGCGGGCGAAATGATAGAGAGAAGAAAAGTTTCTTTAAAAAGAGAACCCGGGAAGAGGAGTATGACAAAAAACGGACGAAAAAAAATCACCTCGAACGGGGCCGCCTATATCGAAGAAAAGAAAGCAGAGGCGAGATGTGATCCCGGAGATATAACGGAAAAGGCCCATGAAATCATTCTCGAATCGATTTCCGAAGGAGTTTTCACAGTCGATCATAACTGGCGGATAATGACCTTCAACCGGGCCGCCGAAGAGATCACTGGTACGCCGCGACATGATGCCATAGGTCGCTACTGCTGGGAGGTCTTCCGCTCCAATATGTGTGAAGGGGCCTGCGCCTTAAAGCGCACGATGAAAGAGGGCAAATCTTTTGTTTCCAGCGCCACCTATATCATCAACAGCCGGCAGCAGCGGGTGCCGATTACCGTTTCGACGTCGCCGCTGAAAGATGAACAGGGTGAGATCCTCGGCGGGGTCGAGACCTTTCGCGACCACAGTCTGGTGGAGGAACTGCGCCGTGAATTAAGCGGCAGTTTCAGTGTTGGCGACATGGTCAGTCGCAGCAAGGCGATGAAGCAGATCTTCGCCATCCTGCCCCAGGTGGCGGAAAGCGACAGCACCGTGCTGATAGAAGGCGACACCGGCACAGGTAAAGAACTCATGGCCAAAGCCCTGCACAACCTGTCCTCGCGCAACGAGGAACCCTTCGTCGCCATCAATTGCGGTGCACTACCCGATACCCTCCTTGAGTCGGAGCTGTTCGGTTATAAGGCCGGAGCCTTTACCAATGCCAATAAGGATAAGCCGGGGCTCTTCCAGGTCGCGGGCAAAGGTACGCTTCTCCTTGATGAAATCGGCGATACCAGTGCCGCTTTCCAGGTCCGCTTGCTGCGGGTTCTGGAAGAGCGGGAGTTCCAACCCCTCGGCGGGGTGGAAAAAATCAATACCGATATCCGGATCATCGCCGCAACCAACCGCGATCTGGGAGCGATGGTGGAGAAAGGCGAGTTTCGCCGCGACCTTTTCTACCGTATCAATGTCATCCGCCTGCATCTCCCGCCGCTCAGGGAACGGTTGGAGGACATCCCTCTCCTGATTGAGCGTTTTATCAAGAAAATGAACCATATTCGCGGGCGGGCGGTATCCCAGGTGGGCAAAGAGGCCATGGCGCTTCTTCTCGGCCATGACTACCCCGGCAATATCCGTGAACTGGAGAATATCATTGAACACGCCTTTGTCCTCTGCCATGAAGGGGAGATCGGGGTCGGTCACCTTCCTGCCTATCTGCTGCAACGAAATAAAGCCCTGCTTATTGAACGATCCTCCATGGCAAACAATGTGCGGGCCACCGAAGAAGAGATGGTGGTTGAGGCACTCAAGCGGCATGGGTATAACCGACTGGCAGCGGCCAAAGACCTCGGCATTCATAAAAGCACACTTTTCCGCAAGTTAAAGAAATTTCAGATCATCCTCCCCGAGATAGATGGCCGCAACGGCCGTAAAGAGCCTTTCTGAGAGTCGCGCAATTGCGACTCTATATGGTCGCGATGAGTCGCAATTACGCGACTCTTTCTGTTCAAATGTTTTCTTCTTCCTTTCCTGATTTTCATTTAACTTATTTTAATTATTAATAATATATAAATTGCACTGGAATTGGTCCAGGCTTTGCTATCTCTTTGGGAACGTGAACCAAGGAGTAACGGCTATGAACGTCGCCATAACCGTATGGGGCCAGAGAATCTCACCCGTCTTCGATGCTGCCCAGACCCTGTTGGTTGTAAAGGTCCTGGGAAATGAGATCGTTGACAGGAAGGTTGCAGTTTTCCAAGCCGGCAGGTTTGAACGCTTTGTTCAATTGCTGGACGAAATGGGGATCCGGGTTTTGATCTGCGGTGCCCTTTGTGCTGGTCCGGCGGAGATCTTGGAATCGCACGGTATAAGTATCATTTCCTTTATGGCCGGTGAAGCCGAACAGGTTTTACAACTGTATATTCAGGGTAAGGAACTGAATCAATTTGTCATGCCCGGTTGCCAGTGGAGAAGATGCTGCCGGATGGTTGGACGGTGAAGGCAAGAGGAAGGTGGCGAATCATTAGGGTTATTAGATACTCATCTATAAACCGGCATATATCATAACAATCGGGTTAGGCTCGGGAGAATTGCATGACAAGGGTACTCATAGTCAGCAAAAATATGAATGTTTTTAGTGAGTTCGCCGAATTCATAAATAAAGACAGAGGCATTGAGGTGCTTTGGGCGGGTAGCGGACAGAAAGCCTTGGATCTCGTCGGAACGGGAAGCATCAGCGCGGTGGTCGTAGATGAGATTTTGGTTGATAGAACAGCGTTGTCGTTTGTCCGGCAACTGACAAAACATCAGCCTCTCATCAATTGTGCCATGGTCAGTTCCTTGCCGCCGGACGATTTCCATGAGGCCACAGAAGGTCTAGGCATTTTTATACAATTGCCGGTTAGCCCCGGCGTGAAGGAAGCTGAACTCATGCTAAAGATGCTGGAAACAATCGAAGTTCTTATGACATTATAAATGCGTGGATAACCAGCTATGATCATCAGTATTGCAAGCGGCAAGGGTGGCACCGGTAAAACAACTGTTGCAACCAATCTGGCCCTTTCTTTAGGCGAGGGCGCCAGGCTGTTGGATTGCGATGTCGAGGAACCCAACTGTCATCTCTTTCTCCATCCGCAGATTACTGCAAGTGAGATCGTCACCTCTTTTATTCCGGTGATCCGCGAGGAGTCGTGCACGGGTTGCAAAAAGTGCGCGGAGATCTGCCGCTTTCGCGCCCTGACGGTGGTACGCGGCAAAGTACTGGTTTTTCCGGAACTGTGCCACGGTTGTGGAGGTTGCCTGGAGGTCTGCCCGGAGAATGCGGTGGTTGAAGGAAGCAGGGAAATTGGTGTTATGGAATCGGGCTGGTGCGGTCCTCTGGGGTTTGTCCAGGGTCGTCTTCGAGTCGGAGAGGCGATGTCGCCGCCTCTGATCAGGAAGGTTCAGGCCAACAGGAACCGGGCAATAAAGATTATTATCGATGCCCCTCCGGGGACATCCTGTCCGGTTGTTGCTGCCATGAAGGGGAGTCATTTCGTCCTGCTTGTGACCGAGCCCACCCCTTTCGGCCTGCATGATCTGGGGCTTGCGGTCGAGGCGGTGCGGGTGCTCGGCATCCCCTGTGGTCTCGTTATCAACCGGTCGGATATGGGCGATGACGGAGTTCGGCAATATGCCCTTCGTGAAAAAATTCCAGTGCTCCTTGAGATACCCTTTGAGCGAAAGATCGCCGAGGCTTATTCCCGAGGCATACCGATTGTTGAGATCATGCCGGAATGGGCACAGAGGTTTCGCGATCTCTATGACCGCATTGTGGTACTTGCAGGTAATTGGGGAGCGTCGCAATGATACGAGAGTTGGTTGTTGTCAGCGGCAAGGGTGGAACCGGAAAGACCAGTATCACTGCCGCTTTTGCCGGGTTGGCCGGGAACTGCGTGCTGGGGGACGCGGATGTCGATGCAGCCGATCTCCATCTTCTCATGTCCCCGGATGTGCAAAAGCGCACAGATTTTATGGGAGGCTGCAAAGCTACAATCAGAGCCGAAGATTGCACAGCCTGTGGCAGGTGCCGGGGGTTATGCCGCTTTGCGGCCATCACAGAGGATTTTGTCGTCGATGCGATCAGCTGCGAAGGCTGCGGGGTCTGTGTCGACCTTTGTCCGGAAAAGGCCATCGATTTTCCCGTGCAGAAATGCGGCGAATGGTTTATCTCCGGAACCCGTTTCGGGCCGATGGTTCATGCCCGCCTGGGGATCGCTCAAGAGAATTCCGGCAAGCTGGTCAGTCTGGTGCGTCGGGAAGCGCGAAATCTTGCAGAAGAAAAGGGAGTGAGCCTGATTCTCACCGATGGCCCGCCCGGCATCGGCTGCCCGGTGATTGCTGCTATTGGCGGGGCGACAGCGCTTGCGATCATCGTTGAGCCGACTGTCTCCGGCTTGCACGATATGCAGCGTGTAGCCGATCTTGCCGCCCACTTCAGGGTGCCCGGCCTGGTTTGTATCAACAAGTCCGATCTCAATAGCGAGATGACCGAAAGAATAGAGGAATATGCAGTCAAACGCAAGATGCGGTTGGTCGGCCAAATCCCCTTTGATCCGGTTTTTACCAAGGCGATGATTGCCGGCAGCACTGTCTTGGAATATGCCCCGAGGTCACTTGCGGCAATGGCTATTATAAAAGTATGGCGGGAAATACTCCGATCCCCGGTTATGAATGAGCTCGGGATCAAAGATTTTACAACAATAATTCAATAGCAAAAAGTGAGGAAAAAGATGGCAAAAGTTCGTTTAGCAATTCCTTCCGAAGGACAAGGTGGTCTCGACGGCCTGCGCGCCGGGCATTTTGGGCATTGCGATGTTTTCACCCTGGTGGATTTCGAGGATGGGGAGATCAAAGAGGTTTCGGTTATCGCCAATAAGGAGCATGTCCAGGGCGGGTGCATGGTGCCGGTCCAGCTGCTCGCTGCCCATAAGGTGCAGCGCCTGGTGGTCGGCGGCATCGGCATGCGGCCGCTCATGGGCTTTAAACAGGTGGGGATAGATGTCTATTACGACGGCGAACGCCAGGAGATTCGCCCGGTGGTTCTCGATATGATCGAAGGTCGCCTGCCGATGATCGGTGACGACCAGGTCTGTGGCGGTGCCAGTCACGCTTGATGGCCTTGATACGGGTGTGCATGAAGGAATTATTCCACCAGAGTAGCCACCAAAATCCCTTTCGATTGCGGTAAAGAAGGAGCTGTTATGAAAATTGCAATTACTGCCAAGGGTACAACCCTCACCGATGAGATTGATCCTAGGTTCGGACGGGCGCCTTATATTTTAATAGTCGATACCGAGACCATGGAATATGAGGCCCTCGACAACAGTGTCAACGTCAACGCTTTTAAAGGGGCGGGCATCCAGGCGGCGACCACCGTAGCAGACAAGGGGGCACAGGTGCTTTTGACCGGATATTGTGGGCCAAATGCTTTCAAGACCCTGGAAGCTGCCGGGATGAAGGTCGTGAACGATATTAAAGGTACGGTAAAAGAGACCCTTGAAACCTTCATCGCGGGCAAGACCGTCTATAGTTCCGGCCCAAATGCCGAAGGGCAGTGGTAAGGGTTTACAATGAGAAACAACTGAAGCGTAGTCGCTTCAACATCACACAATTCTAATAAATAAGGGGTAAGCAATGACAAATAACGTTGTTATTACTGTCGCATGCGGCACTGACGATCCTAATCGCGCCACAAGGGCTATTCATCTGGCAACGATTGCGCATAAAGAGGGGAAAAACGTTACATTGTTTCTGCTGGATGAAGGTGTTTACCTGGCAAAGAAAGGGCTTATAGACAATCTTCGGGCGGCAACCGGGGATGTGGCAGATGATCTCATGACCTATCTGCAGGCTAACGGAGTACCTGTCCTTGCATGCACTCCGTGCGCAAAGGCCCGCGGGATTAGTGAGAGTGATCTCATTGACGGCGCCAGGATGGGTACTGCTGTGGAATTGATACATCTTGCCTGCGACGCGACGGTTATTAGTCTGTAACCTTTTTATTGCCCCTTATTTTCATCGATCCGCTGCAAGCCTTCCATCAGTATCCCCATAAACCCGCCTATGGGGGGCAGCTTGTCAAGCTCTTGGGGAATTCCCTTGGTATAGGCGAAATGACCGCTTTTCACCGGCAACAGGGCATACACAGCCTCCTTGTTGCGTAGCGTTAGGAGGCGGGCGTGGATGATTTCTCCTTCTTTGAAAAAGACCATGGCCTTGCCCTCCTCAAGAGCCAGATCAAGCCGCCCGGTTTTTTGTGAAGAGTTGATGAGTTGCAACAGGTCGACTATGGAGATTTCCGCCAGTTCCCCGGACATGCCGGAGGTAATATTACCCGATCGCAGGGTCATGGTCTGGGCGCGGACCACCAGGAGTTTAAAGAGGAAAAGCTGGAGGACTGGGTATTTTTTTAGGACATGTTTAAAGTTTTTGACACTCAGCTTGGCCACCTGGGTCTCGGCTAAGGTATAGATGGAACTGGTCACCGGTTCGCCGGAGAGAAGGCTCATTTCGCCAAAGATCTTCCCTTCTCCCATTTCTGCAATTCTTGTACCGTCGTCGGCCATCACCGCCACCTGACCGCTTAAAACGATATACATGTTGCTGCCGGGATCGCCCTTTTTAAGCACCACTTTATCGATGGGAATGGTCGTCAATTCAAGGAGCAGGGTCAGGTCGCTGAGGGCGTCATCCTCCAAGGATTCGAAGATATCCAGGTTGCGCAATTTGTTAAAAAACTTTTCCAGGTGCTGTCGGTGCCGTCGTTCTTCCGCCTCATTCAACAATTTCATCTGCAGGGTGGCAAAGTCTCTTTCCTTCTTCAGTTCAAAATGGATCAAGCCATCGCAGCCACCACAGTCGAATCTCGACTTTTGTCCGCCTATTTTCACAAACCCGGTATAACTCCCCATGGACGTCATAACACCCGCGATCGCCTGTGCCAAATAAAGACAGTCGGGTTTTAAGGCCGGAACGGTAAGGCTGAAATTTTCGATCTTGAATTCGTCGCCGGCATTATATATGGGACAGGAGTGTTCCTCGGTGACAATGAAAATCGCATCACGAAATTTATTGACCGGCTTTTTCACGATTACCTCCTTATGCTTCTCGACGCACTGATAGTGCACTACCTTGGCATAAAATCACACTTGCTTATTTTATATCACAAAAGAGAAGGATTTATCCAGAGTGGAAAAACTTCATTGCTGACAGGCTGGGCAGGTCAATCTTCCGGGTTGAAAAGATTTCCGGCCTGATGCTGACCATCTTTGGCGTTTATCTAACGTTTCCCTGAACATGGAGAGGAGAAGGTCCTCTCCATTGGCGAGATCTCACGGGTGAGTGTCAACCTAATCAAGGTCTTAATCGACCGATGCGTCGGCCTTAATAAGGTGGTTTTTTGATCGATTTTTGAAGTATTCGATAACGATGGGAATCAACGAGATGATGACGATAAAAAGAACCACAAGTTCAAAATGTTTTTTAATGAAGGGGATATTGCCGAAAAAGTAGCCGGCAAGGATACAGCCGAATACCCAGCCTGTCCCTCCAAGTATGCTCCAGGGAAAAAATGTTCGCCATTTCATTTCCGCCATGCCGGCGACAAAGGGGATGTAGGTACGGAAGAAGGGGATGAAACGGCAGAGGGTCACCGCCTTTGGACCATGTTTTTCATAGAAGGTGTGAGCTTTTCTTAGATTCTTCTGGTTGAAGATCAGGCCATCCTTGCCGCTGAATGCCTTATGCCCGAACCAGACGCCCATAAGTCGGTTAAAGTTGTCTCCGGCTATGGCGGCCACGGGAAAGAGGGTGAGGACGATGTGCAGATCCATGGCCCCGGTTGCGCAGAGGGCGCCGATGGCGAAGAGCATGGAATCGCCGGGCAGGAAGGGGGCAACGACCAGACCTACCTCGGAAAAAATGATCAAAGCAATGAGACCATAAATCAGCGTCCCGTGCAAGGCGACCTGGGTGGTCAAATGTTTATCGATATGAAGGCTAAAATCAATAACTTGTAGAATAAAATCCATGGTCGTTTTTCATAAAAGAGGTGAAAACACATTGTGGTCGACGGGGTGCAGGCACTCCAGTCCGACCTTCAGGAACCCAACTGCGGCAAAACTAGCCTTTCTCCGTGCTTTGTGCAAGTTTTTATGCTGGTCTTCCGAAAAAGGAGAGTTCGGACAGCGAGCTGCTTGGAACTCCTGCAACTCACGATCTCCGATAGGCCCTGCCCAGCCATTTCGGTGGGTTACCGCTGAACAGACGGGTTATGCGGTTTTTTCGGTTCGAACTGAGGTGGATGAGGATCAGGGTGAAGATCATCAAGGGGAAGGGTGCCACCTGGAAGATCTGCGCCGGGATGGTCGGGAAGGAGTCCTGGAAATAGATACCGAGTAGCTGCAGCATGCCGAAAAGGTAGGCGCCGGCCACCACCCTAAGCGGATGCCAACTGCCGAAGATGACCAGGGCAAGCGCAATCCAGCCGATGCCCTCGCAGCCCTGGGGCTGGCCCCAGCCGGGTTTGACCGCAAGCGAGAAGGCGGCGCCGGCAAGGCCGACCAGCGTGCCCCCGGTCATGGTGGCGATTATCCGCACCGTCTGCGGATTTATCCCCCGAGCCCAGCAACCCTCCGGGTTTTCTCCGGCGGTGCGGAGCAGCAGGCCGTGTCGGGTATGATAGAGGAAGTAAATGCAGCAGGGGATGGCGAGAAAACTCGCATAAACGATAAGGGAGTGGGAAAACAGCACCTTGCCGAAAAAGGGGATGTCGGAGAAAAAGGGTACGGGAAGCGTCGCCAGTTGCGGTCCCTGTTGCCTTGCGTAGGGACTGCCAAGAAAATAGGCGAGATCCCGGCATAAAAAGGTGAGGGCAAAACCCGCAGCCACCTGCGACTGGTTGAGCCATACGCCGATGACCGCCAGGAGTGCCGCCACCGCACAGCCGGTAAGGGCCGCTGCGACAAAACCGAGGGTGAGAGACTCCGAGCGACTGGCGACGACAAAGCCGGTCATGGCGCTGAGGACGATGGTGCCGTCGAGGGACAGGTTGACCACCCCGGCCTTCTCGGTAAGCGTCTCGCCCAGGGCGGCAAGGACCAGCGGTGCGGCCATGACGGCAATGGCCGCAAGAAAGGATGGCAGAGAGATATCCATCAGTTCTCCCCCTTATGCCGCTTCTGCAGGCCATGCACCAGCAGGGCACTGACCACGCAAGCCCCCTGGATGACGCCGGAAAGGGCCGAATCCAGCTGCAGGACGATCGGCAGCTGGATGGAACCGGCGGCGAGACAGGCAAAGAACAGGCAGATGGCCGGCACCGGGGCAATCCGGTAGTTGGCGAGCATGACCACCAAAAGCGCCAGGTAGCCGTAGCCGCTGGAGATCGGCGGTAGGAGGCGATGATAGACGCAGGCCGCCTGCAGGCCGCCGGCAAGTCCGGCCAGACCTCCGCCGATAGCCATGGCAGCCAGACCGGTACGTTCCGGATGGATGGCATAGAGCCGGGCCGCCAAGGGGTTGTTGCCGGTCGCCTTGACCGTCAGACCGAAGCGGGTGGCACCAAGGAGAAAAGCGGTCAGGGCAAAGGTTGCCAGGGCGAGGAGCAGGGCGGCGGGGGCGACCCGCCAGCCGGGCGGGGTGTACATCCACAGTTCTTTTACAAACATATCCGTGCCGCTCATCGAGGCGATGCCGGCGCGCTTCCACGGCCCGAGGATGAGCCAGAGAATGAGTCCCTGAGCGACGAAATTAAGCCCTAAGCCGCCGAAGATTTCGTTGACCCCGCCGCGGTTCTTGAGAAGCCCTGCACAACTTCCCCACAGCCCGCCGCCGAAAAAGCTGAGAGCGAGCGCGAGCGTCAGGATCAGGGCAGGCGGCAGGCCGAAACTGCCCTCCCGGAGCAGCGCCGTTGCGGCGATGGCGCCGCAGATGATCTGGCCCTCCACTCCGATATTCCACAGTCCGGCGCGAAAGGTGAACAGCAGGCCGCAGGAACAGAGCAGCAGTGGAATCCACAGCGACAGCACATGGCTGAACTTTTGCCAGGAAAAAATTGATCCGTGGGCGATGGCTACGGCAATTGTCGTCGGGGCAATGCCGAGAGTAAGGAGCAGGAGGCTGACTGCGCCGAGAGCGAGTGCGGCGATCAGGATCATGGTGGCGGTGCGGTTGTAGAGAAAATGGCCCAGGGATACTAGTGTTTTCATGGTCTATGGCGGTTGGAAGTTTCAGGGAGGGTTGTGCCTAACACGTTCCGACCGGATCGATCTGGCCGGTGATCGCCCGGGAGAGCCTTTGGTAATCGGTTGCCCGGGTTGGGGTGTCGAGAACGATCTTGCCATTGTAAAAAACCACGATGCGGCTGGCCTGGCTCATGAGTTCTTCCAGGTCCGGGGAGGCGAAAACGATGGCACCATCGGCATGCAGCCGGGAATGGAGGTGGCGCCAGGTCCAGGCGGCGGAGTGGACGTCGAGGCCACGGGTCGGGTTTTCCATGAGGATGAGCCGCACCCCATCCGGGATGAAGGAGAGCAAGAGCCGCTGCTGGTTGCCGCCGGAGAGATCCTCGACTGCCGTTTCCGGCTGCCCTTTAATACTATGGGTGGCAATTGCCCGGCGGCTGACGGTAAGTCCGGTTGCCGAGGTGATAAGGGCGCTGCCCGGTGCGGCGAGAAGGTGATGCTCCCGGACCGTCATGCCGGGGAAAAGCCCTTCGCCGAGGCGGTCGGCGGGGAGGAAGACCGTTGTCCGCCCGGTCTCTTTGGCCTTTCCCTGCAGCGGTGCACCGAAACGGAGGATCCGACCGGATTCCGGCGGCACCAGCCCGCAGGCGATTTTCAGAAAGATCCCTTGGCCGCTGCCGTCGATGCCGGCAAGGCCGACCACCTCGCCGGCGCGGATGGTGATCGATACCTTTTGCAGCCCAGAGCGGCCGCCGCTGCCGGTCACCTTTTCGAATTCGAGAACCGGTATTCCGCCCCTCTTTGGTTCCGGTGGTGCCTGGGGTTCGGGCAGACTGTCGAACATCGCCTGGAGCAGGGCGTCGCGGTCAAACGGGCGCTGCCGGGTGGCGGCCACCCGGCCATGACGCAGCACCGTCACCGTGTCGCAGAGGAGGTCGATTTCTTCCAGCTTGTGCGACACCAGAAGGATGGTCGCGCCGTCGGTCTTCAGTTTTCCAAGAGCGGTAAAGAGCAGATCCTGCTGCTCCTTCGAGATACCGGTGGTCGGTTCGTCGAGGATGAGAAGCCGCGCGCCGTCGCCGATTAAGCGCAGCAGTTCAAGCTGCTGCCGTTCGCCGATGGTGAGTTCTTCCACCCGGTTGTCGGGATGAAGGGTGAAACCGAAGGTAGCGGCAAGCCTGGCCAATTCGGTGCGTGCCTCGACCGGGGCAAAGACCGCCCGTCCGGCCATAAAATTATCGAGCACCGACAGTTGCGGGAAATCAAGCGGCTCCTGATAGAGCATGCCGATGCCCAGGCGCAGCGCGTCTTTTGGGCTGTCGAGACGGACTTTTTGTCCCTGAAAGAGTATCTCGCCGCCGCTTCTTCCGATAAAGCCGGTAAGCACCTTCATCAGCGTCGACTTGCCGGCGCCATTCTCCCCGACAATGCCGTGGATGGTCCCCGCTTCCGCCTTCAAGTTCACCCCGGTGAGGGCATGAACCTTGCCGAAGGTTTTATGGATATTTGTCAGTTCGATCACCTCTCATCCCTCACCCCTATCCATCCCTACTTGGAGGCGCCGTCCATCCCTAGAAGCAGCTGGGGCAGGTTCCACACTTGGTCGTCGGTGGCGGTTGTCCCGGCTTTCAGGAAGGAAGAGCCGTCCTGGAAGTTCAAAGGTCCGGTAAAGAGATTAAGACCTCCGGCCAGAGCCTTCTGGAACTCGGTCAGGGCCTGTTTTTGGCTGTCGCCGAGGGCGTTACCCGGCATGAAGCCGATGGTGGTGGTCGCCGGGTTGTTGATGGCCTGCCAGTCCGGTCCGAGCCAGAGGAACTGCTGCTTCCATTTGCCGCTTATCGCCTCGCCGATCAGCTTGGTGTAGCCGGGTATCCAGTTGAAATAGGGCACACCGAGACAGGCATCCGGGGCCGAGGCGCAGGCGCCCTGATAGTCGTAGGGGATGGCCCATACAGCTTTGCCGTCCTTTTTCTTCTGGCCAGCCACGACCAGGGCTTCGGTGGTGTCGATGCCGGAGATGACGACATCATGGCCGGCATCAAAGAGGCTGTTGGTGACAAGCGTCGGGTCGGAGGTAACGCCGGGGATATTGAACCAGAAACCGATCCAGCTGACTTTAAACTTCAAGTCCGCCGCCGGTTTCTTCAGAACCTCGGTCCAGGCGTAGCGGGCACCGAGATAGGCTGCTGCTGTCAGGCGGCGGGTTTCGGCATTGATCAGCGGGCCGAGGTAGGCGATCTTGCCGGTCTGCGAGGTCATGGCGGCGACGAAACCGGCCATCATCTTGCCGTATTCCATCCGCCCCATAAGGTTGCTGAGATTGACGCCACTCTTGCCGGTGATGGCGTCGTCACCGGAGATATGGATGAACTGCACCTCCGGATGCATGGCCGCGGCCTCGCGGATGCCGTCCTTCATGTCGTCGGAGTTACCGATGATCAGTTTTGCGCCTTTTGACACCAGATCGTCGACCAGCATCGGGATGGTGATTCCCTGCCGGTCGGCTGGGTTGACCTTGTCGATATAGAGCATTTTCGCCCCCGGCAGCACCTTTTCCATGGCCTGTCCGGCCTCGAAATGGGCCTGACTCCAGCCGTGATCATTAGCTGGGCCTACCAGTAGCAGGCCGAAGGGGTAGTCGGCGGCGAGCAGCGGACTACCTGCCGGACAGAGGAGAAAGCAGGAAAAAACCAGGGCCTGCAGGAGTATTCCGATATGCTTCATTTTTTTGCTCCTTGTTGAGATTCTTTTCTTCCTTGTAACCATTTTTTAAGAGAGATTTGGCTTTCTCCAGATCTTTTTCCAAAGATTAATCCCTCAACGCTAATATCTTCGTCAATGTCTTCCCAGTGAATTCCGTGACCGTTACCAATGAGCCTCCATCTTTCTCTCTCTTCCGGTGTGGCATATTCAAGCCTCGGATACCAACCAAGAGGAACAAAAATGGTTCTTCCATCACTGAGATCTACGGAGAATGCATCATCGGTCACTTGGACACTCACAGCTAAGGGAATTTCAATTGCCATAGTATTCATACCAAGCCTCTATCAATTCGTTGATCCTATGTTCCCTTTTGCAATTGCCTGCTTAATAATTTGTGCGACCGAATAGGGCGTAATACCATGCTCTTTGCAGTATTTAGATTGCAGCCATATTGAAAGCGGCTTTTGCCCTTTGCTGGCGTTACACCCGCAGCAACAAAGAGCGATATTTTCTCTGGTTATAATTTTTGCGTCATTAATGATGTGCTCCCAGCTAGCTGCTGACTTCATGGAGACTTTTGCCGGTGTAAACTCAACATCGCAATAGACACAAGTTTTATCTCTTTCCCTGACTTCCTTTTCTAACCAATCTGGAATATTCCAATTATTCGCCATAAGATTATCGTTCTTTTTACGCATAATTAGTGAGTTAGTAGGCCAACAGAACTCCACAAAATGTGGTGTTCTGGGTCAGGGCATAATTCGCCACACCTTCTCATTCTGATCTTGTAAACTTGAAACATAAACAATATTTGCCGGAGATTCACGGAAAAAACGGTACGGACCCAGGCGTGCCAAGAGTAGGAAAAATGCGAACAATTGCTCGAATATTTAGCAGGAATGGTTACCATAGGCGTGAAGCAAACAAAAAGAGCCTGTATAAGCAATAACAAGAGGCATTTCATGGTCGATCCCATTCTGGCAGCCGACGGGCTGTGCAAGCACTATTATCTCGGCGGGCAGAAAATTACCGTTTTAAACGATGTCTCCCTGGCCATCGGCAAGGGCGAGTTCGTGGTTATCGCCGGCGACAGCGGCAGCGGCAAAACCACCCTGCTCAGCATTCTCGCAGGTCTTGATCTGCCGAGCAGCGGCAGGATCACCATCGCCGGACGCGATATTACCGGACTCACCGAGGATCAGCTGGCGCCCCTGCGCAATGGTCTGACCGGTTTTGTCTTCCAGGCATTTCACCTTATCCCCTCTCTCAATGCTCTTGAAAATGTCATGTTTCCGGCGGAATTCAAGAAGGACCGAGAGGCCCGGGAAAAGGCGGAAAAGCTTCTCGACCGGGTAGGGCTGCTGCCGCGTCGCCATAATTTCCCCGAACAGCTTTCCGGAGGGGAGCAGCAGCGGGTGGCGATCTGCCGGGCGCTGATCAACGGGCCGGAGATTGTCTTTGCCGATGAGCCGACCGGTAATCTTGATTCCCGCAACAGCGAAGGTATTATCAATCTCCTTCTCGATCTCCATGACGACCACCAGACCACCCTGGTTATGGCAACCCACAGCCAGACCATTGCGGCGCGGGCGGATCGGGTAATTCGTCTGCATGACGGCAGGATCTTGGGTACCGAGGCGAATGAGCTATGAATCTCCGTTTTTTGCTCCGGGAAATTGCCCATAGTCGTGGTCAGGCTGCCGTCTTTGTCCTCTGCGTCGCCCTCTCTTTGGTGAGTATCGTAGCCGTCAACAGCTTTCGCCGCGATGTTCGCGGGGTGATCGCCGGCGACGCCAGGAGTCTGCATGGCGGTGATATCATCATCCATTCGCATAGCGAATTCAACCCGCAGTTGAGTGCCGAACTCGCCGATCTCGGGCGGGAAAAGGGCGTTGTTGCGGTGGACACCCGGGAATTCTATTCGGTGGCACGAAAAGCCGACGGCGCTGCCTCTCTGTTCAGCAATATCAAGGCGGTGGACAACCCTTACCCCCTGTATGGTCGGGTGGAACTGCGTTCCGGCCGGGAGTTTGCAGATGTTCTGAGACCCGGTAAGGCAATTGTTGCAACAGCCCTTCTCGAACGGCTGGGGCTTGCCGTCGGCGATCCCTTGCTGCTTGGTGGCGCAACGCTTGAGATAGTCGATGTGGTCAGCCGGGAATCGCTCAGACCGGTCGATTTTTTCAACTTCGGTCCACGGATTTTTGTCTCGACCGCCGACCTTGCGGCCATGGATCTGGTCGGCAAAGGTAGCCGGGTCAGCTACGAAACCCTGCTGAAACTTGCCGACCAGACCCGGCAGGAGGCAATTGTCGCCCGCCTTACGGCCAAGGCTGTTGCCGGACAGGAGCAGGTGACCACCTCGGCCAAGGCCAGTTCCCGGATCAAGCGGTTCTTTGATAACTTGCTGTTTTTCTTATCACTCATTTCCATCTTTACCTTGCTTTTGGCCGGCATCGGCATGCAGAGTTCGCTTGCAGCCCTGCTGCGACGGAAGATGAAGACCTTTGCCATCATCCGCGCCCTCGGGGCAACCGGCTGGTTTTTGCTGCGCCACTATTTATTGCTGGTGCTCCTTCTCAGCGCCCTCGGTTGTGGCCTGGGGATTCTTGCCGGGCTGCTCCTCAAGCAGAGTTTTGCCGGTCTTCTGGTCGGACTTCTGCCGGAGAATATCGTTCTCGGTGCCTCCCTTCGGGATGTCGTTGAAGGTATGGGCCTGGGGCTCATCGTGGTATCCTTTTTTACCTTTTTGCCGCTCAGTGGTATAGAACATGTTAAACCGGCGGCGATTTTTCGCAAAGATGCCCGACCAGGCTTGCGACGCAAGAGTACCCGGGTGCTGCTTGTCTGCGGCCTTCTCCTGCTCTTTGGCCTGGTGATTCGGCAGCTCGATGATGTGCGTATCGGGCTGTATTTTATGGCCGGTATTTTTACCCTGGTTGGCCTCATTGCCCTACTCATCGGCGGCCTTTTAAAACTTCTGGCCCGCTGCACAATCCAGACGCTGAGCCTGCGGCAGGCAATGCGGAGTCTACTGCGGCCCGGCAATGCCAGCCGGGCTATTGTTGTGACCCTGGCCTCGGCCCTGGCCGTCCTCTTCGCCATCTATCTGCTGGAAGAAAATCTGCGCGTCACCTATATCGAATCCTATCCGGCAGACGCCCCTAATCTCTTTTGTCTCGATATTCAAAAAGATCAGCAACAGGGTTTCCTGCAGCTGGTCGGCGGCCAGGTCGAGCTTTTTCCAGTTGTTCGCGCTAGGCTGCATTCGATAAACGACCGCGCTATCAATCGGGAAACGGAATTGCAAAAGCGCGGCGATAGCCTGGCCCGTGAATTCAGCCTCACCTACCGAGACACCTTGCTCCCCGACGAAGTCGTGACAGCCGGTGCAGGTCTCTTCGGAAGCAATGATCGGCCAGGAGGGTTGCCGCCGGTCTCGCTTCTTGATACCGTGGTTGAAATGGGCAATTTCAAGATCGGCGACATCGTCGAATTCAATATCCAGGGCGTGCCGCTCAGGGCCGAGGTTACCTCGATCCGCAGCCGCACCAAGTCGATGCTCTATCCCTATTTCTATTTTGTCTTCCCGGAAAAATATCTCCAGGCCGCCCCCCAGACATTTTTTGCCGCCCTGAAGGTGGCGAAGGGGGACTTGGCGCAGCTGGAAAACCGCATTGTCAACAAATACCCGAATATCAGCCCGATAAACGTCGGCGAGACCGCCGCCGAACTCGGGAAACTGATGGAGAAGCTGTCGGTCCTGGTTACCTTTTTCGCCTCCCTTGCCATCCTCGCCGGAGGACTGATTCTCGTCAGTTCGATTCTGGCGACCCGGATGGCGCGGATGGAAGAGGCGGTGCATTATAAAATACTCGGTGCCGACACCTGGTTTGTGCTGCGGGTTTTTTTCCTGGAAAATCTGCTCCTCGCCCTCCTGAGCGGCGGCGCTGCCGTCCTCGTTGCCGAGCTTGGCAGCTGGGGGCTTTGTCATTTTCTCCTCGATATTCGCTATGACCCCATCTGGTCCGCCTGTCTGTTCTTGGTGGCGTCAACTGCGGCCTTGGTGGTGGTCCTCGGGCTGCTCAGTTCGATTCCTATAATCCGCAAAAAGCCGGGGCGGTTTCTGCGAGAGCAGGTATAAATCGGTTATAAGGTTGGTGAGGGAGGATAGTGAAGACTTTATTTGTGCTATTGTTCATAATCGGTTTTTCCTTTGCCGGGTGCAAGGGAGATCGGCAGCAGGAAAAACCAAAGTCAGGCGAAAAAGGCCGGATACAAACCATCGTTGCGGTAGGCGATAGTCTTACCGCGGGCTTAGGGCTTGCCGAAGAGGAGGCGTATCCGGCACTCCTTGAGAAAAAGCTGCAGGCGGATGGCTACCCGTATCGGGTCGTCAACGCCGGGGTCAGTGCCGAGACGAGCAGCGGCACTCTGTCGCGCCTGGAATGGATTCTCACCCTGAAGCCGGATATCGTCATTCTCGAAACCGGGGCAAACGACGGGCTGCGCGGCATCGATCCGCAGGTGGCCGAGAATAATATCCGGGAGATTCTAAAAATCCTCAAAGACCGTGATGTAGTGGTGCTGTTGGCCGGGATGAAGATGGTTCGCAACCTGGGGCCGCCCTATGTCGCCAGGTTCAATGCCCTGTATCTGCGCCTGGCCGAGGAAAGCGGTGCGGTTTTTATGCCGTTCTTCCTTGATGGGGTGGCGATGCAGGGTGAACTCAATCAGGCCGATGGAGTACATCCCAATGGAGCCGGGTACCGGAAGATCAGCGAAAATCTCTATCCCTATGTGTTGCAAGCGATCAAAAGAACGCAGGGGCGATGAAGAAGATCTTCTCGATAGTGCCTGTCAAATATAATTCGTCACCAGCAGGGCAGCGGTAACCAGGGCGAGAACTACCCGGTAGTAACCGAAGATAGCCAGACCGTGACGATTCAAATAGGCGACCATCCATTTCACCGAGACTACGGCGGCGATAAAGGCGAAAAACAAACCGATGGCGACTGCCTGTGGGTCGAAGGTCTGCATTATGGCCTGACCGTGTTTGAGGGCGTCGTAGGCAGTGGCCGCGCTCAGGGTGACAACGCCGAGGAGAAAGCTGAACTCGACGGCGGCCGGCATACTGAGGCCGACCAGCATGCCGCCGACAATGGTCACCAGGCTGCGGCTGACTCCCGGCCACATGGCGATGCATTGGGCGAAGCCGATAATAACGGCCATTTTCCAGGTGAGAGCTTCAAGGGCGCCGCCGGAGCGTACTTTGGGGTTATTGCGGTTTCGGTAGCTGACCGCAAGGATTGCCAGGCCGCCCACCAGCCAGGCCGCAACCACCGGCCATGGGCCGAAGAGATGTGCCTTGATGGCTTTGTTAAAGAGCAGGCCGATGACAGCCGCCGGCAGAAAACCTGCCGCTATACTGAGAAGCAGACGGAGACCGACCGAATCACGGCCAAGTAAACCCATGATCATTTGCCTGACCCGGCGGAAATAGAGACCGAGGACGGCAATAATCGCTCCGGCCTGGATGCAGATGGCATAGGCGTCGGCCGCCTCTTTTTTGCGCTCCTGTTCACTTGCCGAAAGCGAATGGCTTTCGCCGATACCCATTACCCGCTCTGCCAGGAGCAGATGGCCGGTCGAGCTGACCGGCAGATATTCGGTCAGACCTTCGACGATGCCGAGGGTAATCGCCTGTCCGAAAGTCATTTCGCTTTTTCTTGTGGCAGGGTCTTGCTGCGGCGCTGCGTTTGCCCAGCAAGCGGTGAGAAGAAGGGTGACTAAGGTTGCGGAAATCAGCTGTTTTTTGCAATTCATGTGTTTGTCCTGATAGTAAGATAGTGTTCTTGCTCGTTGCAGAAGAGAGAAACTGAATCTTATAAACCAGAAAAGAGTGAGAAAGCTATTGAATTTCCTTTCAACCCCTTTTTTTTGCGTGAGGATATTATTGCGTAGTCAGGAAGAGAACTGGGGCTGTTTGCCAGTGAGCCGTTTGAGTACTCTTTCTGAAATCTTGTCACCAACATTGATGGTTCCATACAGGAGGTGGGCGTCCGGGTTGTGGGCTGCGAAGTTTCGCGTAACCGAGATCCGGTCGTTGTTGGCATAGCAATAGAGACAACCGTGCGGGCAGGAGTTGTAGGCGCCGATGTCGATGCTCTCGATACAGCCGCATTCGCGGCGCTGATTTTTATCTTTTCCGGCATGTATTTCGGTTCCCGTGATCCTCGCCAACAGATCGTTGTCGATGCATTTGCCGGGCATAATGCCGGCCTTTTCCAGGTCGGCGCCGGTAGCGCAGGTTTGCAGGGCGATTCCGTGGGCGGCAGCGATTCTTTGCAGGGTGTGGAGAAGGCGGGTCCGTTCTTCGATCGGCGGCGCGGTAAGCCTCAGACCTTGCATGTTCCGCTCGCATTTCCGGTACATCTCCACAAAACTAACAATGCACTTCTCGGTAAAACCCGCAAGCTTTTCGGCGAACCCTGCAAAAGCCGCAGCGTGGAAGCTAGGGGTGTACCGATCGGTGAAGAGGATCGGGTCGTAGCGCCAGATCACCTTTTCCTTGCCGATCCGTTCGGCAAGGGCCTGGAAAGCAGCAATGCGTTCCAAGGTATCGGGGACCTTCGCTTCGATACTGCAATCGTACGGGGTGAGAGTAAAAAGGAAATAATAGCGGTAGCCGAGGCTGTCGATTTCCGCAAGTTTTGCAAGTATCGCTGCCGGATTCTTGGTCCAGAAAACCACACATTCGATATCTTCAGGCGAAAGAGTAATCCGCGATACCTGGTGGAAATTCATGGGATTGCGCACCAGCACCACACCCTCCTGCAGTCTTTTCACAAACCACTCCGCATAAAAGGCGGGGATATCGGTTCTTCTGCTGGCACTGATAATCATTGAACTTCTTCTTTCTGTCTGTCTTTGGCCGACACATAATTCAACTGTTGACCAGATTGGTTTTTGAATGAAAGGTAGCAGTCTGTGATCGTGGGATCGTCGGGGCCTCCTACCTTGAAAGAAGATGTTTGGCCCGGTAGTATCGGGTTGGAATCAATGATAGTTTCCTCGGTTTTCACCAGGCTTCCATCTTTTGTCCGAAACCTTCCGACAGCCGTAACGTTTTTCATGCTTTCCGATGAAATATTCTTCACTTTGCCTATAACATATACATTGATATTTTCTTTCCCGCATTTCCGTGAGATGAGTTCGAGTGGTCGGAGGTCGGATTCCGGGAGCGCTGGTTGATTTGCATTTGATGGAGGCGAACTCTTGGAAGAAAAATAGAAATATCCAATAGCCGAAAGAAAAACGACAAAGATTGCCGGCCATGCGAAGAGAGGTATGTTTCTTTTAATTCGAACACCGCATTGCGGGCATTTCTTGGCATTTCTGCTAACCTTCCGACCACACTCTTTACAGCTCATCAATGCCATATTGTCCTCCGTATCTTGCAACAATTTCTCGTCATTTGGTTTGGTAGCGTGATAGATGTTGTAACCACCACTCTTCTCAAGCGATTTGGAGCCGATCACAAAGTTGAGCTTTCTACTGTGAATCTCTGATTTTCAAAAGTCAAGATATCTATTGCCGGTGAGTAATGAGGCTTCAGAAAGATATTGACCATAATGAAGATCCTCATGGCTCACTTTCGAGTAATCGCTTATCATAGACACCATCTGTGTCCGTTTTTTAAAACGTATTTTGGTCAAGAGTGACATGAACCCTATTTGTATAGTAGACGATCAACCTTACATCTGTTCCACAATTTCGAACGTCCTGAAAGACGAGGGGTATCGGGCCATCGCATTTCCTGATGCGGAGAGCTTCTGGCAGAGTCTCGATACTCTTGAGCCTTCTCTCGTTATGCTCGATATCTGGCTCCCAGGCGTTGACGGTTTGGAGCTTCTGAAACGTTTACAAGGCCGATTCCCCGCACTCCCCATCATCATGATGAGCGGACATGCCGGCATTGAGACGGCGGTTGCCGCCATAAAGGCCGGTGCCTGCGATTTTATGGAAAAACCGCTGCATCTGGATGTACTCCTCGACAAGGTGAAATCCGCCATTAAGCATCGACCTCGAAGAAGCGACTTGACCCTTCCTCCGGATCCGGAACTTGAGATCGTCAGTGCCGACCTTTTGATGCCCCCCGGCATGGTGGAGGTCGTAGATTCCCCCGAACCGCAACGCACCCTCAGAGAGAATGTTGTCCTTAACGGTGTCGGCCTTTTGAGCGGCCGGAAAACAGGTATCATCCTCAGTCCTCTGAGAGTAGGTGAAGGTATCGTCTTTCAAACTCTCGACGGTCAAACCATCCGTGGACATATCACCTCCTTAGAAAATTTTTCTAAAACTCTCTCATCAAAGACCTTCTCCGCCAACTCCACCACACTGGATAACGGCAGGCAACAGGTACGCACTGTTGAACACCTGATGGCCATCTTTTCCATGTACGGCATAACCAATGTGCTCATCAAGGTCGACGACGAGGTGCCGAACATAGATGGTTCCGGCAAGGACTTCTGCGACCTTATAGAACAGGCAGGGGTAGAGGAACAGCATGCCTTCACCAAGGTTGCCGTCATTCGCCAGAAGATCGGAGTGGGAGACGATGAGAGGCATGAAAAGCATCTCTATGCCGAGCCTTTTGCAGGCTTCGAAATAGTAATGCGAGTTGATTATCCTTCACCCATTGGTGAACAGATTTTCACTTTCAATCCTGAAAAAGATTCCTTTGCCAAGGAGATAGCCCCTGCTCGATCCTTCAACACCTTTGAAAATATCGAAATGGCCCAGAGGCTTGGAAAGGTCGGGAGTGGATATCTCAATTCCCATATCATCATGTACGAAGGCAAAGTCATCAATACGGAACTTCGTTATCCCGACGAATTCGTGCGCCACAAGATACTCGACCTGATCGGAGATCTTTATCTGCTCGGTTTCTCCATCAGAGGGCGCATTACCGCCAACATGACCTCGCATGGTTACAATCAGGCCCTGGTGGAACGCTTGTACCAGGCTATCCAGAGCAGTTCCAGGTTCAGGCAATAAAATTTTGGGGATAATACCATGCTGACTGATCGGGTCCGTTTCAAACCGTTGCAGGATAAGATTACCGATCCTGCAACTGCTGCCAGACACATTCAGAACGGCACAAATCTTTTTATTTCCGGTTTTACTGCCGGATATCCCAAATTGATTCCCCAGGAGTTGGTAAAGCGGGCTGGAAATGGTGAACAGTTTAAAATAAACTTGTTTGCAGGTGCATCCACCGGCGATATGGTGGATGGAATCTTGGCCCGGGCCGACCTCGTAGCCTGGCGACGGCCCTACATGAGTGACAAATTCATGCGGGAAAAAATCAACCGGGGAGAAATCGCCTTCAAGGACGATCATCTCTCCCAGTTGTCGGCCAAGGTGCGGGCCGGGGAATGGGGATCGTGTGACGTGGCGGTGGTTGAAGCCGCGGCGATTACCGAAAAAGGTCACTTGATTCCCACCATGTCGGTGGGCAATACTCCGACCTATGTGCGGGAAGCGAAAAAGATTATTATTGAAATTTCAGGAATTTCTCCTCTCATGGAGGGGATTCATGACATCTTTATCCCGGAAAATCCGCCGTACCGTATGCCGATCCCTCTCTATCGCACAGCCGACCGGATCGGCAAGCCTTTCATCGACATGGACCCCGGTCGGGTGGTGGCCATCCTGTTCAGCGCCGAGAAGGATCACTGCCCGATATTCATGCCACCCAATTCCATCTCCAGCCGAATCGCCGAGCACATCCTCGACTTCGTGCAACATGAGATAAAAAAAGATCGCATCCCCTCATCTCTGCCCTGGCAGGCTGGAGTAGGCGATGTTGCCAATGCCGTTTTATCTGGATTCATAGAAGATAAAAACTTCGATTCCATCGATATTTATTCGGAGGTCCTGCAGGACAGCGTTTTAGATCTCATCGATCTTGGCAAGGTTCGCGCGGCCTCCGGGTCGGCCTTGACCTTGTCGGAGAAGGCCCGCGAACGATTTTTCAATGAAATTTACCGCTACCGGGAGAAAATCGTCCTCCGGCCGGTGGAGATCTCTAATTCTCCGGAAGTGATTCGCCGCCTCGGAGTTATCGCCATCAACACGGCCATCGAAATTGACATCTACGGCCAAGTGAATTCCACCCACGTCATGGGTACGCAATTAATGAACGGTATCGGCGGATCCGGGGACTTTATCCGCAATGGGGCGTTGACGATGATGGTGACACCCTCGACGGCCAAGGGAGGCCTGGTTTCGGCCATCGTGCCCATGGTCTCGCATGTGGATCACTCGGAACACTCGGTGGATGTCGTGGTGACCGAATACGGTCTGGTCGATACCCGCCCGCTTACCCCACGCCAGGTAGCCGAACAGGTGATACACAATTGTGCCCACCCCGATTTTCGCGATCAACTTTGGGACTATTACCAGCGTGCTGTTAAGCTGCGTGGCGGGCACGAACCGCATATCCTCGAAAAGGCCTTTTTCATGCATCAACTCTTCATGGAAGAAGGCGACATGCGCGTTAAATAGCAACAGAAGTCAAAGATAAAGATGAGCAACACCGCCAGGAGCATCGAGCGGGGCCGGTTCTGCAAAGCTCCCCGATATGAGTTTCACCATGGTGTTTATCCGATTCAGTCCTCATCGTCGACTGCCTTCGCAGCCGACCGCCCGGGCTTGCTCTCCAACTCCTTGATCCGGCACTTCAGCTCTATCATCCGCAACTCCCGGCCGACGAACAGGTCGTTCATCCGCTTCAATTCGGCGGTTCTTGCTTCCAATTCCGCCGTGCGTTCCCGTACCAGTTCTTCGAGATGTTCGCGGTATGCGGCAAGCTCTTCGTTGGCGGCCTTCAGCTCATGGGTGCGTTCCTCGACTTTGCGTTCCAAGTCGTCATTGGCCTTTTGCAGCAAGTCTTTCTGCCGGCGATTATCCAGAATAAGCGCAACGTAACTGGAAAGATTGCTGATGAATGAGTGATACAACTCAAGAAAAGTGGCCTGATCGATCTGGAAAACAAAGAACCCGAAATGATGCCGGTCAGCAGCGACAGCGATGCCGCGCATACCGGGTTGATCGGCTAGGTGGCACTTGAAATCCAAATGGGTCGGAATAAGCGTGCCATCTTCCTGCACCAGGTGAGGCATGGTTTCGCATGCCGGGCAAACGTCGCTTGCCATTTCACCAGCCAACACGGAACTGCCACCCAGACAGACCCGGCAGGCGGTGATCCCGGGTATTGTCATGAGCATCTGAGAATAGAATTCAGCAATCCGGAGCGTGTCGGGCAGCGCAAATACAACATTCTGGGCTGCCAAGAGTTGGCCTAGAATGCGGGCATCCACTTTCTGCAAATCCTGGCTCGGTTGCTCCTCCCGGCGGTCCGCTTCCGTCATGTCTTGTCTCTGTCCCTTTCCAAGGTTGCGAGAAATTCCTCCGGCTTGATATATAGTGGGTTCCGGACGATCTGTCCCTGGGCGATCATGTAAGGGTGCACCTGGAGTACCTTAAACAAGGTGGCGCCATCGAAAAGACGAGCGTCGTACTGACACATCCCGATGTAAGGGAATGTTTCGGTGATCATATTGATTCGGACTTCGTACTCCAAAAACCGGTCGGCACCGGGAATGTCGCGCAGCGCCCAACTCATCTCACCACAGGCGCGTGAACCTCGATAACCCGCTTTCCTGGCCACGTCGTATCGGGACACCATATTGGCGATCACTTCCTGCGGAACGAATCTTCCGCTTGGACAATAAGCACTCTCGGCTCCAGCGATTCCGAAAGCACCATCCTCCTCGGCTTTTGAAAACTCTACCCCCGCCTCCAAAAGCCATCCGCGAAGTTCCTGCGGAGAAGTCATGTCTGCGAAATAGCGCACAAGCTCTCCCTGTTTCAGTCCGGAGGCCAGGTATTCGGTAACGGTTTTGCGCCGTTGTTCCTCGTTGTCATAGATCAGACACACATGATGACAATCCGGCAGGACCTCTTGCAGCCCCTTGCCCCTTCCAAGTTTTTCATCGTTCATGGCAAGTCTCCTTTCTTAAACCTATCTGATCTGATGCTTCAATGCTATCTTTTCAAAACAGCTTTCGCAAATATTTTTACGCTGAAACCAATAATTGGGATTGAACCAAGTTTGCAAAGATTTTTTCTAATAAATTGATAGGTTATCATTATATTTTACGAGCTTTTCAAGAGGGGGATCACGGCAAGAAGCAATTTGTTTTGACAGGCAAGGATTATTGATGTTTCCTTAGAATCACTTATTGGGTGTTCCACTAAGCGCCGTCAGATTACTGCAACGACAGGAGAAAGAATGAAGACGATAATGACAAAGCCCATGAATCAAAGATGGTGGATTCGACAAATCGCGACCGCGCTGTTTACCGGATGGCTATTTGCCGTCATTGCCGCGCCGGCATCGGCGGCGGACCCTGTGTCAACCGAGGCGGGTCCGGAAGGTCCGACCCAGACTGCCTATGCCCCGGACACCGGGCCCGGACCGGTGATCATTGTCATTTCAGGGCAGACCGGTCCCAATTCATATCAAAGTTATGCTGCCGAGTTGGCGAAGCTTGGCTACTACTCGGTTCTCCTCACCGGCAAGGAGATCCTTAACCCTGAACTTACCGGCGAGGCCAATTTGAAGAAGGCAATCGATCGGGCTCAGCACTCGCCGCATGCCTTACCGGGCAAAGTTGCGGTGATCGGCTTTTCTCTCGGTGGCGGCGGGGCACTCTACAACGCAACGCCCTTATCGGATCTCGTTTCCGTGGTGGTGGCCTATTACCCGTACACCAAGAGTTGGGCGAGCAAGATGGGCTGGTTTGCTAAGCGCTTCCAGGTTCCGGTCCTGGTACTGGCGGCGCAGCGTGACCGGTATATGGAATGCTGCGTGATCGAAACGGCGCAGGCCATGGAAGCAGCCGCGAAACTGAACGGAAAGAAATTTGAGCTCGTGGTATACCCCGAGGCGACCCATGGATTCAATCTGAAAATGGGCGCCAAAGGAGAACCTGCCGGTGCCTATCGGCCCGACGATGACCGCGACGCATGGAGTCGCACGGTCGAGATGCTCAAAAAGTACCATCCATTGCCGTAGAAGTCTGTCATGAAACAGTTTTTATCACTTGAGGTTGGTTATGCAAAGAGAACTCACTCCGGAGAGGCTGGAGTTTCTTGAAAAGGATTATCAGCGGGGATTTATAAAATTCTGCGGCTTCCAGGTAGCAAAAATAGAAATGGGGCTTTTTGAATCCACCTTAAAAATAGGAGAAAATCACAAAACCCAAGATAATTTTATCCATGCCGGATTGATTGCGACCATGTCCGATCACACAGCCGGATATGCTGCCTACACTCTTGTTGCCGATGATGTCAGGATATTGACCATCGAATTCAAAATAAATTTTTTGAAACCGGCCTATGGCAATGCGTTAAAATGCAAATCGGAAATCATAAGTCAAGGTAAGCAAATCATAGTGGCCCAATCCACTGTCTTTGACATTCGGGATACCCATGAAAAAATGGTTTCTAAAAGCACTATCACCTTGATGGCGCTCCATGCCGAAAAACTTGCGACCAAGAACCGCTAAGGGGGAAAGACAACCATGAACAGACCACCGACCCACTCGACCCTCATCGGCTATCTCCTCTGGATCTTCGGTTTCCTCGGTGCCCATCGTTTCTATTATGGCAAGCCGATCTCCGGAACCCTCTACTTTTTCACGCTGGGCTTGTTTTTCATCGGCTGGATCGTTGATCTCTTCCTCATTCCGGGAATGAACCGGGACGCCGATATCCGCTTCAACGAAGGCGAGATCGATTACAATGTTGCTTGGCTGCTCCTCACTTTCCTCGGCCTTCTCGGCATTCACCGCATGTATATGGGCAAATGGTTGACCGGCCTCGTTTACCTCTGCACCGGCGGTTTGTTTCTGGTGGGATATATCTACGATTTCTGGACGCTAAACGACCAGGTCAGCCTGCTCAACGGCGCCCGACGGCGGTCTTAAACCGGCCTCGACGGGGCGCGCCAGATAGGGATACTTCCCTTATGATATTGCAATTGCAGGTTCCAAATATCGGCCTGGTGGCGAGTATCAGATCAATTTGATTGAGTTCTTGGAGGTATCCATGACGACTGAGAGCAAGTTGGCACTGATCGAGGTGTTCGACAACCTATCGAATGCTTTCGATGATACTCTGAACCTTGAGAGGGAGGCTGTTCTGTTCAGACCTTTCAGTGATTCATGGTCGATTATCGAGCAAGTCGTTCACTGCGCTGATTTTGATATAGCAATGTCACAGATATCGTTGGGGGATAGTATCTCCTGGAACCACTGTGCTTTCCTTTGACGGCACCTGGACGTCTATCTTGGATTATCAAGCTTCCGAACTATCTGCAGCCATAGACGCAATCAAGGCGATCAGGCACCTCATGGCATCTCATTTGAAACGCATTGTCGATGCTGACTGGTCGAGGTACGGCTACATGTTCGCTGACGGCAAGGGCTTTACTCTTGAAGAAGCCTTGCAACATTTCATCGGTCATGTTGGTTTTCACAGGGAATTGATTGATAGAAACATCAAGCTGTTCTCGTAAATATAGATGCATATGCTCGGGATAGGAAAAGGCAGGGAAAGGGGAATGCCACCAATATCGCACAAAGGAACAATCTGTTCGGGGAGGCCGGCCACCGCCAACATCGCACTAAAAAGGGATGGGGCGAGGTGGGGTGGACGTTTTCTCTCAAAAGATCGAACGGCGAGGCAGTTGTCGGCGGGGTTGTGGATTTTGCTTTTTAAAGCCCAGTAAGAACCTTTTTCGGATTCGATATTTTGGAAATATTTTGACTTTTGGAGAAGAAATTTCACAGCAAATGATTGCGTGCTTTTCGCATATCATTCTTTTTTAGGGTGATATGCTGTTTCGCAGAATCACTTGTTAACCGCATCAATTACTAGTCAGCAAGGAGCCTTTACTGATGGAAGATGATGAATTGGAGTTCGACACTCCCCTTGAAGATGAGGTCGAAGAAGCTGATGTTCAAACTGGACGGAATAAGATATTTACAGATCAGGGTGATCCCGAAATCGAGTCACTCTACAACAAGTGGAAGCGTGGAAAACTCGTAATTCAGCCTGATTTCCAGCGTCAGTTTGTTTGGGATTCAAAGAAATCCAGTCGGCTCATTGAGTCTGCTCTATTGGACATCCCGCTCCCTGTCGTTTACATCTCTCAGGAGAAGGATGGAAAAGAATATGTAATTGATGGACAGCAACGACTCACGTCATTTTTTCCATTCATGGATGGAAAATTTCCAGATGGTGCAGATTTCCGACTTGCTGGGTTAAAGGATTTACTGGGAGAACTTCTGGGTTTGGAGAAGAAATTCTTAGAATTGCAAGTTGGTTAGAAAAAAGTGCATCTGAAAAAGATGTTATACAGAAATTCATTTTAACATGGGTAGCTTTTAATTCTCTATATGGTCTCTATTCAAAGGAAATATCAAATCAAAGCATTTACAGAGAAATACCTCAGTTCACAGATACCGTTATAGGGCTTTTGTCAAATGATGAAGCATCATTAATATTCAGAAGATACAAACAAAATATTTCATTCCTCTCATCACTTGGCCTTCAATTACGAAATGGCACTAACTGTAGCTTTAATCTTTTAAAAGACCTAAACAACGCAGAGCGAGCTAATGAACATCCCACAATTATTAGGGTATTAGAATGCGTTTATTGTATAAGAAATCAATGTTTTCACAATGGACCACAAGCTATAGATTTGCCTAATTACATAGAAAGCGTTAGGGAAATTCTTTTATCTGTCACAGCAACTTGTATACGAAACTTTGTTAACATGAGGTGATATAATTAAATTTGCCAACCATCTAATTAACCGGACCCGTTCCTCGCCGGTCTTCAGAACGTTCGAAAGTCCACATATCTCCTCTCGTCTTTGACTTTTTAAATGATTCAGAAAGAATCGTAATTTTCAGCTTTTCTTAAATGGTAAAGATTAGCAATGCCCATCTCTCATAGCAAGAAAAGCACGCTAAGCATAAAAGATGTTCTGGTAACATCTTTTATGCCGAAAAATAAAATATGTGAAAATCAATTCTTCTATACTGAACCAGTAATATCCGGTCAGGAAATTGCATGTGGTTTCTTTAATCGTTTAAGGTGCTTTCTTTGTTTCCGATTTTGCACCGCTGTTTTATCCAGAGCTTGTTGCGTTGCTTCATTTCGAATTTG